>OERV01000362.1_pt1 | contig 10806 bp, 8 predicted proteins | sample 1540121 | NCBI WGS metagenome assembly OERV01 (sample SAMEA3891239, study PRJEB23780) | metagenome | biome: terrestrial biome; feature: animal house; material: water of meat washing | place: Italy | collected 2015-05-12 | reverse complement strand
TTACCAGCCCGCTCGCATCCTCTAAAGCCCAATGAGCTCACCTGGGAAGTAGTCATACGTCTAAATCCAATTGGAACTTGATGAAGTTCAAAGTAATTAACTGTAACTGTATGATTTTTCATAAAAATGTTGTAGTTACTCATGTAGTGAAAGCATCTAAATGAACTAAATAAAATGATGCGTTCTATTACATAATTCATTTATGGGTTGGATAGATATGGCAAGAATCCTGATGACTCGTGCTCTTGACGACAACGGCCACATCGTTGATGTCAAAGACGTTGTTAGTGGCAAAGGATGCAATTGCACATGCATCGGTTGTCAGGGCGCTGTCTGGGCTATGAAAGGGCAAGTTAAAGCCCATTATTTTTCTCATGAGCCTAATTCAATCGAGCAGAATTCCTGTACCTGGAAGCCAGAAACCGAAATACATATCCTAGCTAAAGAGGTTTTAGCAACGGATAGGCAGTTGATACTTCCGATTGGAACTATAAACCCAATCTATAAAAACATAGTTTTTGATGAGATGGTATGTGAGGTTTATGAGGGCCGAGTTATCCCAGATGTAATTGGGTTCATCGATGGAGAGAAGGTTCTCATCGAAGTTGCAGTTACGCACTTTTGTGATCGAGGGAAAGTTAAAGAATTAAAGAGGGTGAATGCAACCTGCATTGAACTTGACCTGAGTGGATTTCGTGTGAAAGGAGAGATAATCTCAAAAGAAGAGATTAGAGATTATCTTAAAAAATGCCCTAAAAAATGGGTGTCTGTGGCTCCTATTGGCAACTTCTCCGAAATGATTTACTCCCATAATAGACAACAATTATTATCTTTACAGCATCAGTATTCATCTTTGAGTTCAAAGCACCAGACAGAGGTTAAAAAACTTAATGCAGAATTCGAAGCGATAAAAAATACGCGCGAATCAGAACTAAGCGATATGCAAAGAGTGATTCAACAGTCTCGGCATGCAGAAGGCAAGGCTAACGCAATTTTAAAAAGATGGGAGAGAGTATTAAAAGAAAAAGAGTCGTCCATTTTAGAGGCACAGGAAAAAATAATCCTATTGGAAGATCAATACAGAAGCTTTGAAATGGAATTGAAAGACCGTCTCTATCATATACAAGATGAAGTTGATCAAAAGCAAGATTTACTACGTGACCTTCTTAATTTAGATGAACTTAAGGCAGAGTTTTATTCACAGGTTGATGATATAAATAGAACAATTAAAGCTAAAGAGGCTCAGCTTGATGCTGGTGAAGTCGAAATACGTAGGCGTTCAGCCTCCTTAGACCTAATACAGAAGAATTTAAATGATAGCCTCATCTCGCTGCAAGAACGAGAAGAGGCTCTAACAGAAAAATCAAAAGACTTGGCAAGCATCATTGATATTAAAGCAAGAGAGCTGGCTAAAGTAATGTTTGAGCAGTTGTTGAAAGAAAAATCAAATGAGATAAAAGCACTAGAGGAAAAAGAAAGGAAAGCAAAAAAAGATATTGATGATTTAAGGCGAAAATATAGTTCATATATCAAAATTCCATGATTTTCAAATACTGATTGTGTAGGTGTGGTTCTCACCTGAAAACCATTTTTTATCTAACCATTGACTGACAGCACTTGATCTCAAGAGCACGCCACATAGCGTACAAGCTCTATGGGCTCTATGGGCTCTATGGGCTCTATGGGCTCTATGGGACAGCAACAATCAAGCCTCATGCTGCCGTGTATGGCGACAAGCGGGAGAGTTCGGCGTATCAACGTTCAGCACGATCCTTGAAGGTACAGCAAACCAGGAATTTCTACGTTAGTAGGTTTACGAAAGCACATACGCATGCCAATATTTTCTTGTGAAGATGTTAGTGTTGCTGACTAATCGCCGCACTATGGTTTATATCAATATAATAGAGAGGTGAAATTGCCATGAAAAGGATTCTTCTAATACTCATCTCTTTTATTATATCTGTCGATGTAACTGCAAAAGAGACCATACATTGGGCTCAGTATGACATTCCTCCATTTTATATAAAAGATGGCAGCTATTCAGGTAGAGGTGTGGTTGATGTTACTGACGCAATGATAAGAGCTGAATTACCTCAGTATAACCATGTAATAATATGGGCGAATATTGCCAGAATTCAACGGATGATGCAGCAAGGGAAAAAAGTTGTCTGTGGCAACATGCTAAAAACGCCTGAAAGAGAGAAGTATCAAACATTTTCTACTTTTCATAAAACACTATCAACTGCACCACATGTAATCATACCATCCAGTGAGCTTAACACTTATAAGCAGTATATAATTGATGGAGACGGTGTTGATTTGCTTCGGTTGATTCAATCGAAGGATAAACTTGGCTATTTCATAGCATCTCGTTCATATGGAAGTAAATTTGACCTCGCAATTAAAGATAAAACAAATAAGAGAGTTAACTACTCGCTCAATGCTCCGATGGGTAATGTCCTGGATATGCTATTAAAAGATGTAAATGGTTTTACCGTTGCATACCCAGAGGAAATTATCTATTACACAGAAAGTAAGTTTGGGTATGGCTCATCAACAGTATCTGATTTAAATAAAAAGGCTTATCTAGGGAAGTTCAAAGTTCTTCCGATAGCTGGACAGCCAAAAGAAATATCAACTTATGTTGCCGCACCGAAAACTGAGTGGGGTTATAAAGTTATATCTGATATCAATGAAGCGCTATCAAAGTTAAAATCCAATCCAGCATATATTAACGAAGGCTATATGTGGCGTGACTTACCTAACCATGATATGCGTTAGGTATATAGTGATTCTATCCATTGAATACATATACCCTAACGCTATCTAAGTTCATATACCAACTATCGCAACCTAACCTGGATACACCTTATTTCATCAATGTTGATTATTTATGCTTTTGTGAGATAAAACATCAACTCTAATGTGAAAGACTCGACAGAATATCCAATAGGTAGCGGCGTTGTTCTAATGGTGTGTTGCTTGTCCAAAAATCGAAAATCACATGAGCTAGCAATGGCATTAAGAGAAGTAAAACACACAACATTGTAAGCAGATTTTTTGCTGAAACCATTTTATTCGCAGTACCAAAATGAATCGCATTAGCTTGTTTTGGGCATGCAGAGATACAAGTTAAACAGTTTGTACACTCAATATTTCTGACTGATATAAGTTCATGAACCTGTATCCTTGATGGACATGCTCTACTGCATTTATCACAATCGTATCCCTTGCTTCGTAAACAGCTGCTGGAAGACCTGCGAATACGTAATGGTGTCAGAAGCCCCAACAAGGAAAGCCATCCACCATAAGGGCATAGGTATCTACAGAAACCTTGCTTGAAAAACATCGTGACACTTAATACCCAGACAACAAAAATACCTGATATGAAGTTCAAGTTGAAAAAGAAGGCTCCCATTTTCATGTCAGCAGCTTGGTGATACTGGCTCATCAAGTACCCTGGCAGTGCAACATTTGGAACAGCAAGAATAACTATGAACATCAGAAATGATAGAACTAGAAATTTCTGAGACTTGAGCAGTAGGTCTAACCATTTTGGCGGAGTCCACTCACCAGGTAGCAGCAAATTTCGAAAATGATGCAGCCATTCACCGACAACCCCAAGAGGGCAAAACCATGAGCAGAAGGCACGACCTAAAATGAGTCCAGATAAGGAAATAACCAAGACTGTGATTGTTGCAGCTGGATGGTGGTAATCAGTAATGCCCAAGCTCAACAACGCTCGCAAGCCAAGACCGCCCGCTATAGGTAGAAAGCCATCTACGATATCAGGTCTAGACAGCCAAGGTAGGTCACCCTGGTGGAGTTGAAAAATATAAACACCATACTGTATTGTTACAAATCCCCACGATATAACTAAGAAATATCTAACTAAACTACGAAGTTGTTGATCTCCCGAATCATATAATACGGATATTAATTTATATCTATAAAGCATGCCAATAGCGACAGCAAGCACGATTAAACTACTTAGTGGTGGCTTGGCTGCTACCGTCAACCATACAGCAGCGGTGAGCATCAGGAACGGCAGCCAAGACCAACCTGAACGCTCATGCCACTGGAACAACAACAGATACACCAAGCCACTCAGCATGGTTATGGTTTCAATCCCACTCATCTAGCCAACCCCCATCGCAAAAACAGCCAATCATAAACAACATTACAGTTGTTCATTTTGATCTGGATGGGCAGTTAGCCTTGTTTGTGGCGATGACCAGATTGTAATTTATTCTCTCGTCTTAATGAGTGGGGTGTCTGAGCTTACGTTTTCAGCCCAAAAATGGATATTGAATCTAGCATCTTCAGACAGTTCAACCCTGTGCCAATACTGAGGTGGGCTGGTTGCAAACTCTCCGGCTCGGATTACAAGCGTAATTTCAGGAGTCTCTGCTGTTTCATCAGCAAAACCGTAATATGTTACCGTCCCCTCCATTACACATAACTGACCGAATACGCCAGCAGCTGTATTGTGATGGGTTAATAGAGCCTGTGGTACGTTTTCATTTGTAAAAAATGGGGTAGAGCGGCGAACAACCCAATGAGCGGGTATAATATGCAGTAGCGACATGTTTTATCCTCAATAGCCTATAAAATTAAGTAAGGCTGAGCATATGCTCAGCCAGCAATTATTCATCTAGAAAGAAGGCGTAAAAGTGGGAATGCAGCGCCCATTTGGTCTCCACCTACGACAAAGCCGCACATTTCACCATCCTCGCTGCGAGCTTCTGCGACCATTCCATTTTTATTCCACTTAAACTGCCATGAAAGGTCTGTACCTTTTGTTCTACCAGCTAACTGCAAAGGATATTGAAGTGTTTTTACCTTCACTAGCATTGGAGGAAGCGTTAGTGGTGTTGGCTTACCAATCAGAGTTTTAGATAATGCATTGGCACCGAGAACAATTGGCTGCAAAAAGGGTCGCAATTCACCTTTCCACTCAACGCAATCACCAAGAGCATAAATGTGCTCACTCGATGTTCTCAGGTAATCATCCACTACAATTCCACGCCTTACAGCCAGTCCCGCATTCATCGCTAAGGATAGATTCGGTTGTAGACCTATAGCTGAAATGACAAGATCCTGTTCACTGAAACTGCTGTCAGTGAGCTCTATCGTAAAGGATTCGTTGGCATCTCCTCTTTGTATCGACTTGATACCTCGACCAAGTTTTAGGTCAACCCCCTGCTCCCGTAAGGCTTGCAGTAACGGTTGACTCAATGCGGCTGGCATTAATGTACTTAGGGGGCTGTCCGCCAGATCTACAAGCGTCACAATTCGGTCTTGACCCACCATATCCATAGCCAACTCACAGCCGATCAAACCTGCTCCGAGTACCATAATGCGTTTTGCATTCTTAATTAATTGTTCGGCATTGGCATAATCATTTTGGCTATTGAGGGTTACCATTTTATCCGAGTTGGGAACGGGAGGCAGTATAGAACTGGCCCCAGTTGCCAGCACTAGCTGGCCATAAGAAAAATCGCCATTATTTGTGTGTACCATTTTGTTATTCGGACTAATGCTATGCACAATCGTATTAGGTGACAGAATAATACGTTGCTGTTCAGCAAATTGAGCCCCCGTCAACTTTGTCATTGCGCTGGCGGTGTAATCACGACTGACCACATGACTCAAGTCCGGCTTGTTATATTCATTGCCATTGTCAGCGGTAATAAGACGGATCGGTCTTTCACCATCTAATTTACGCAAGCTTTTTACCAACTGCTGAGCGGCAAAGCCGCTACCGATGATGACTATATCCTGGCTGGAACCAGCATAATGCTCATTTAATGCGCTCATACACATGCCTCCACTGCGCATGGTTCGAATACCTCCTTGCCGATGCCGCAGCCAGGGCAAAGGAAACTCTCCGGTACAAGGCTCCAGGGAGTGCCAGCCGCAACCAATTGATCCGGTTCACCTAAGGCGGGGTCATAAACCCACTGGCAGACTGTGCAAAGCATTGCTTGCTCATCGTCTACTCCGGCTACAACTGACTGGGTGGTCTCCTCTACAGGGGAGATATCAACAGTGAGTGGCACTTGATGGGCTGCTTTTTCTGGGCGAGGCACCTCAATAGGATGTAACGCCCATTGACGAGCGAGCTGGCGTCCATGCTCGCGGCATTCTGCCAGTGCAGAACCATCTGGTCGCCATTTGGCTTTCAGAGAGATGCTGATATCAAAGCCTGCATCCATCAGTCGGGTCTGGATACGATCTACTGCACCACCAGTCCAGCCGTAACTGCCGAATGCAGAAGCACGCTTGTTTCTAAAGCGCAGGCCAGTTATCTCCTCCAGCATGCCTGCCACCTTAGGCATCATGACGTTGTTCATTGTGGATGAGCCCACGAGTATTCCCTTGGAGCGGAACACTTGTGTCAGGATCTCGTTCTTATCGTGGCGGGCTACGTTGTAGATCTTGACTGCGACCCCAGGGTCAACTTCGTGAATACCCTGTGCGATGGCATCGGCCATCATACGGGTGTTGTTTGACATCGAGTCATAGAACAGGGTGATACGATCTTCTTGGTAGTGGTCTGCCCACTCCAGATACTTGAGAATAATTTGGGTCGGATCCTCACGCCAGACAATACCGTGGGAGGTTGCCACCATGCTTACTGGCAGGTTGAATCCAAGCACCTCTTTGATTTTAGCTGTCACAAGTGGGCTGAATGGGGTGAGGATATTTGCGTAGTACCGTTGGCACTGCTCCATCAATTCGGTTTGATCTACTTCGTCATTGAACAGATGCTCATCACAATAGTGTTGACCGAAGGCATCGTTAGAAAACAACACTGCGTCCTCAGTCATGTAGGTCATCATGCTGTCGGGCCAGTGCAGCATAGGTGTTTCAATGAACACCAGCTGCTTGCCATTACCGATGTCGAGACTGTCGCCTGTTTTGACTGGATGGAAGTTCCATTCAGGATGATGATGGTTTCCCGTGATTGAGTCGATGGCGTTGTGAGTGCAGTAAATCGGAGTGCCTGGGATACGAGCCATCAATTCGGTCAGTGCCCCTGCGTGATCTTCCTCAGCATGGTTGATCACCACATAATCGATAAGGTTAAGGTCGATCTCTGCTGCAAGGTTTTGAACGAACTCTCGGCTGAACTTATGATCGACTGTATCAATCAGCACGTTCTTCCCTTCACGGATGAGATAGCTGTTGTAGCTCGTCCCCTTGTTTGTCTTGTACTCAGTACCATGAAAATCTCGAACTTCCCAGTCCCGTTGGCCGACCCAGTGAATGTTGTTTTTGACATGAATGGTCATCTGGCAATTCCTCAGTATGTAATAGTTGGTATTTCTTGATATCAACTATTGCAGCTAACATGCCAACCCATAACTTATTGTTTTTATGAGATTTAATTTATTGATTTGTTAAAATGACATAGCATTGATATTGTTTAAATGACAGCATTAATGTCATTTGGACACTAACGATGATTTCGACAGACAGTTTGGCTCGTATTGCTATAGACATACAGCTGGGGATTTCACATCAAGACAGATTCCACCGCCTTATCCAGAGTATTCGCAGCCTACTGAACTCAGATGCGTCAGCCTTGCTACGGTACGAAGGAGGCCAGTTCATCCCGCTCGCCATCGATGGCTTAATGCAGGACGTATTAGGACGCCGTTTCGCCATCAAGGAGCACCCACGCATGGAGGCAATTGCTCGTGCTGGTGACGTAGTACGCTTTCCGGCAGATAGTAGCTTGCCAGACCCCTATGATGGCTTGATCCCTGATCATGCAGAATTTAAGGTGCATGCTTGTGTTGGTTTACCTTTGTTCTCCGATCAAGTCTTGATTGGTGCATTGACCATCGATGGAATGAATCCTGCCCAGTTTGATGACATTAGCGATGAAGAGTTGCGTTTAGTTGGTGCGCTAGCGGCAGCGGCGTTAAGTAACTCATTACTACTAGAGCGTTTAGCTCGCCAGAGCAGTGAGCCATTAATACCTTCAACACCAACAGGTGCAGATAGATTCGAGATAATCGGGCATTCTCAGGCGATGCAGCAGCTAAAGCATGAAGTAGATATAGTTGCTAATACTGATTTAAACGTCCTAATTTTGGGCGAAACGGGTGTAGGTAAGGAGTTAATAGCAAAAGCTGTACATCTTGGCTCGCCACGGGCAGATCGCAAATTGGTATATCTCAATTGCGCAGCTCTACCGGAATCCGTAGCAGAGAGTGAACTATTTGGACATGTGAAGGGAGCGTTTACAGGCGCTATTCATAACCGTGCGGGTAAATTTGAACTAGCGGATAAGGGCACGTTGTTCCTGGATGAAATTGGTGAATTATCCTTATCATTGCAGGCAAAATTGCTACGTGTCATTCAATATGGAGACTTGCAGCGGATTGGTGATGACACTCCACTAAAAGTCAATGTACGTGTGCTTGCTGCAACGAATCGAGACTTGAAGAAAGCGGTCATCGATGGCGAGTTTCGAGCAGACCTCTATCATCGCCTGAGTGTTTTCCCTATACATGTACCAGCCTTGAGAGACAGAGAGGATGATATCTCCTTGCTGGCTGGTTACTTTTGCGAGTGCTGTCGAGTGAGTATGGGGTTAGAGCAACTGCGGATCCAACCTCAAGCACTGCATCTTTTGAAGGGCTATGACTGGCCTGGTAATGTGCGCGAACTGGAGCATGCCATTCATCGTGGTGCCGTATTGGCTAGAGCAGAGCAACGAAGTCCGGTTCTGACGCTTGCAACCCATCATTTCAGTATAGCTATACCACCAATGCCTCAATCTGGCATAAGTCCTACCGAAAATATGGATGACTTCGCTAGTAACCAAATGGGTTTGAGAGCATCAACTGATGCATTTCAGTCTGCGTTAATTAAAAAGGTACTAGCAGATCATAATGATAATTGGGCTGCAACAGCACGAGCCTTAGATATTGATTGTGGTAACTTACATCGTCTAGCCAAACGACTGGGGTTAAAATGATAAAGATACATAGCTATGGGCCATTATAGAGTTGCATCCTGCATATTGGTTAACGTGTTGATTTATAGTGTTTTTTATGCACGTATGGTGTAATGTGACGCTAGCATGGTATTGAGAATGTAGTTATGGATAACAAAGTTTCAATCGAAGAAATGCAAGCATTAAAAGTATTGCTTGTAGATGACCACGCTATATTGCGGGCAGGAGTCAAAGCTACACTCTCAACAGATCACCTTATGAAGGTGATTGCAGAGGCTGGCAATGGTAAAGAAGGATTAGAGCTAGCAGTAGAATATGAACCAGATTTAATATTGCTTGACCTTCAAATGCCAGTGCTTAATGGATTAGAAACGCTGAAAAGAATCAGAGCAAAGAAAATAAAAAGCAAGGTCGTTATCTTCACCGAGTCAGATTTGGAAATTGATGTTGTAGAAGCGTTTAGGTTCGGAGCCAATGGATATCTTTCAAAAGATATTGAACCGCTTGATTTAATTAGCTGCATTAAGAGCATATGTGCAGATGCATCAGTTGAAAGCCCTCAGCCAAAAAATAAACCCATGTTAAGTTTATCATCAGAAATAAATGTTGGCATTATCGAATCATTAAGCCATAGGGAAATTGATGTAGTAAAGCTTCTTGCTGAGGGTCACTCGAATAAAGTTATATCCAAACTTTTATTCATATCACCAGGGACTGTAAAAATACATGTGAAAAATATTTTAAGAAAACTTAATCTAAAATCAAGAGTCGCCGTCACTATATGGGCGCACAACAGAACTATTAAGTAGATTTAATAATCTGAATGAGCACAGATAAAAAGGTTCATGTTGCTCTTATCATTGTAACTCATTAATCTCCTGCTGAGAACACATAATTAATTTACCCATGGCTAGCATCTAATTTATCCATCTTGCTTGCAACGATACATTTCGTCATCTGCTAATCGAAGTAACATGTTTAGATCTGGTGGAGTCGTGGGATTATAGCTCACTATACCTACTGAGCAAGATAGGGTGTAGGCTTTTCCGCTGTGTAAGTTGAATTCATCAAATGAGATATTTATCCTACTACGCATATATTGTAAATACTCATTGTTTGTCTCAGGAACTAAAACTACATATTCATCACCACCTAATCTTGCACAAATATCAGAGTTTCTAAAAACCATATTTATTAGTCTGGCAGCTTGGCACAATGCATCATCTCCCACATCATGACCAAAGCGATCGTTTATCGATTTAAAATTATTCAAATCGATAAACAATAATGAAAGACTTCTCTTTGTTCTAAATGCATGCTGCAAATATTTCTCAGCTAAAAGAATAAACCCTCGTCTATTAGTGATCCCAGTAAGTTCATCTATTGTAGCCATTTGTACAGCACGTAACTCGCTCTCAACTGTAGATGCTAAGTCAGTAAATAAAAGTCTCTCTTTGTCACCAAAAACCCTTGGCTTCCGATCTATAATGCACAAGGAACCAATGTGCAGTCCATTCGTTATGACTAATGAGTGTCCAGCATAGAAGCGAATATATGGCTCCCCAATAACCATCGGATTCTCAGCATATAGGGGATCTTGAGTTGTATCCTCTATAACAAGCATGCTCTTTGTGAGAAACCCTTTTTTACAAAAGGAGATATTCGGAAGTGGTTCATGCATGTTTAGACCATAACAAGGTTTAGCCCATCCATGCTCATTATCTTCAAAGGATATTAGGGCAATAGGCACGTCAAAAATATTACGAGCCATCCTTGTTATACGAATGAAACGTTCCTCTGTAGGGGAATCAAGTGCTTGAAGACGGCGTAAC
>OERV01000353.1_pt1 | contig 11344 bp, 22 predicted proteins | sample 1540121 | NCBI WGS metagenome assembly OERV01 (sample SAMEA3891239, study PRJEB23780) | metagenome | biome: terrestrial biome; feature: animal house; material: water of meat washing | place: Italy | collected 2015-05-12 | reverse complement strand
CCCGGTGGCGTAGGCTTCAAAACGGGACTTCATATCCCCGCGCAGTAACGCCCCGTGTGGGGTAGTGATCAATTCTGGGCGGAGTTAGTGCAGCCTGGTAGAACCAGCAAGCCTTGTGTGGCGCGGGGTGTGGTGATTTAGTGTGATTCTGGGCGGATTTGTGAGAAATGACCAAAAACGCTTTTTTTTGCGCTTTTTTCTGGGCGCTTTTGATCTGGTTCTGCTACAAACTTAACGGGTTTTAAATGCTTTTAAAAAAGTGTTTTATCCTTACCCGTTTTCCTCAATTTGTTCTCATCTGTGTGTTCGGTTTTGTTGTGGTTATTGCTGATTAGCTAACAGCACACGCCCCGCCAAAACGAGGCGCTTATGCTGATTTCTTGTTTACAGGCTTAGTTTCTTGCTCCGGTGTGACGGGAACGCGATCACCTGGTGTTCCAGCACAGAAAATAGCTTTGGCGCGGCGCAAAATCTCTTTGTCATTTTCCTCATCGCCAGCTAATGCCATGCAAACAACGTCTTTAAGCGATTGCCTGATGTTCAGGCTTTGAATGGCCTTCCTTTGTTCCTCAAGTTCGCTATCGGCTTGCTTGGTTTGCCTGGTGGGTTGCTGTAGGCGTTCCAGGACTCCTTTGATGCCAATACAACACAGCATATCAATAAGACGCTCTCTATCTTCTGGAGTAGCTCGCCTTAGTATTTCATCGACAATACTTGTGTTTGGGCGGTTAACGTCTTCTGTAGGCACCTTTTTTTCTATTATTGGATCACGATCGCTCTCACCGTAGACCAGCCATTCCAGTGATACATTCTCTAATTTTGCTATCGTAGCGACCACATTTAGGCCGGGAGTGGTGCCTTTCTCAAAGTAGTTATTTATGGTCGAGTACGGCAACCCCCAGTCTGAGGTGGCTTTACGCAGACTCCTAGTGCCAACCAGTTGCTTGATTCTGTCCTGAATGCTTTCTTTTCTATTCTGAGAAAAGGAAAAATCATCGGCGGTTTGTTTACTCACTTTCTTTCCTCGCAATCTATTGATTTACAATATATTTCTACAAAAAGACTTTCTTTTCACCAAAGCAAGAAAAGAAAGCTTGTAATTTTCTATTTATGGATCAATACTTATATCCGAAGGGATAACACGGCGGTGTTATCCGCACGGATAACTTTTAAGGGTAACCTAATGATGGTTAGAAATGAAGTAATGAACAAAGACTGGCACCGCGAGTACATCGTTGCCGCTGTGCACACCAAAGGTTTTACATTGCGTGAACTTTCTGAACGCGCTGGTCTAAAAAAAGACTCTTTAAAAAATGCACTGTATCGCTCATGCCCTAAATATGAACGCATCATAGCCGATGCTATTGGTGTGGAACCTGCGGAGATCTGGCCAAGCCGGTATGCCAGTAAGGCGGCGTAATGTTTTATTCAGCCAATGAGCTGGCCGGTCTTCCTGGTTTGCCCGGTACAGTTCAGGGGGTGCGCTGGACGCTCAATCGGATCACAGAGACGCACCCGGAATGGAAGCGCAAGCGTGAAGGCACCAAAGCATTCGAGTATCACATCGACTGCCTGCCCGCTGAAGCGCAGAAAGTTTTACGTAAGCGCCTGACCCATCAGGTCCTGGAAGATACGCAACTGCCCGCCGTGGTTGAGCAGAAGGCAGTTAAAAACGTCGCCGTTCGCGATGAACTGGAGGTGATGGTCAAATGCCCGGAACTGGCATTACGCGAAGTCCAGGCACTGACTGACAAGCAAAAGGCCATCGCTGATGCGCGGATATTGCTGGCTACTGAAGTGCATAAACTGCGTGAATACGCCGGAATGACAAGGAAGGCCGCGTTAAAGCACATCGTTGATGGTGTGCGCATGGGGGCGTTACCTGACCGCATTATCGAAGCAGCTAATACTGCAAATGCACGTCAGGGAAAGCGAACCGGTGTCAGCACAGGCAGCCTGGATAGTTGGTACTCCAGCTGGGTGATGGCGCGCGGTGATGCCAATCAGTTACTGGCGTTACTGGCTCCCGGTCATCATAAGGGAACACCGTGGGAGCAGGTCTGGTGGTTGAGCGATTTCTTTATGTTCTATCGCTCATGGAAGCGCCCGACCGTTGAATATGCGTATCGCGAGTTTTCAGCCTGGTGGCATGAAAAACACGCGAACGATGCGGGAATGCTGGCGGCACTGCCTTCAGTTCACGCAGTAAGACGGGTGTTAAGCAGCGTCCCGGTGATTGTTAAAGAGCGTTTCCGCTCCACAGGTTCAGCCTGGCGTTCGCTCAATCCCTTTGTGCGGCGCGAGTGGACATCATTACCGGTTAATGCGGTATGGGTCGGGGATGGTCACTGTATGAAAATGACCGCGTTTAACCCCCTGACCGGCAATATTTTCCGGCCAGAAGTGACGCTGGTTATGGATGCAGGACAACGCTTTATTGTGGGCTGGTCACTGTCCCTGTCGGAGAACGTGATAGCCGTTGCTGATGCGTTACGTTACGGCATGGCACAGCACGGGATACCGCTGATTTATTACTCCGATAACGGGGGCGGCGAAAAAAACCTGGTGCTTGATGCCGATATTACCGGGATTCTGCCCCGTCTGGGTGTGGAACATCACACGGGGATACCAGGTAACCCGCAGGGGCGCGGGGTGATTGAAAGGGTTAACAAGGAAATACCCAAAGACGTGGCCCTGAGTTTCCAAACGTACTGCGCAAGGGATGCAGACAAGGAAACCGTAATGATGCAGCAACGGATTATGCAGTCAGCCATTAAGGCCACCCACAAAGGGAAAGAGCTGACAAAACGGCAGGTTAAGGCGAGGGATGAAATCCCTACCTTTGAGCAACTGATGGCAGCCATAGAGCTGGAGGTCAGACGCTATAACAACCGGCCACACAGCAGCCTTCCTCGCAAAGAGGATGGCGAGCATTACAGCCCGGCAGCGTATCGCCGGAAACTGATAAAAGAGCAGAATGTTGAAATTGATTTCCTGTCGCCGGAAGAACTGCATGAAATGTTCAGGCCGGAAGTGACGCGCAAAACATTTCGCGGGGAAATTCAGTTATTCAACAATATTTATTACTCATATGATCTGGCCGCAGAGCACGGGAATGAAGTCAGGGTCAGTTACGATATTCATGATGCAAACAGCGTCATTGTCCGGCGGGCTGATGGCTCTTATATCTGCGATGCCATCTGGAACGGTAACAAGGTTGATGCCTTCGCTAAACCAGTTATCGAACAAAAACTGGAGAAACGCGTCAAGGGCCGCATTGCACGGGCCACGCAGAAAATCGAAGAGGCTAAACGCGAGCTTACCCCGGCCATTACGCAGAAGCCTGACTTTAATCTGGGATATGGACTGGAACGCCCGGAGAAAAAGGAAAAAGAAGAACTTTATTTATTCGCATCTGAACGCGAACGCAATTTAAAGAAAAACGGCACAAACAACCGTTAATTTAAAAGGTATTTAATTATGAGTTTAATTACGCAATTAAATGACGTAATGGCCCGTCGCGGCTATACGCAAACCCACGTCGCCCGTGCTATTGGTCGTAGCAGCGCCGTTATCAACCAGTATTTACAGGGTAAATATCAGGGCGATATGGCTGATATTGAAGAACGCATTTCTGCCTTTGTGACCCGTGAGCGGGAAAAGGAAAACAGCCGCCGTATTAAAGCGAAATTTGTTGCCACCGGTATGGCTGCCAAAGGACTGGAGGTGTTGGCCTATGCTCACCTGGAATGTGAAATCTGCGTACTGTATGGCGCGGCAGGTCTTGGCAAAACAATGATTCTGCGTGAATACGCCGCCAGAAACCGGGATGCGGTCCTGATTGAAGCCGACCCGGGCTATACAGCCAGAACACTGCTTGAGGAGCTGTGCCGCCAGCTGGGGGTAAAAGTTCGCGGCAATATCCACGAACTGATTGATGCATGTGTGCGAGAACTGCGTGATTCCGGTCGCCTGCTGATGGTGGACGAGGCTGAACTGCTCCCCTATCGCGCACTGGAGGTTCTGCGCCGTCTGCATGACAAAGCGGGTATCGGGATTGTCCTGGCGGGTATGCCACGCCTTCTGATTAACCTCAAGGGACGTCGCGGTGAGTTCGCCCAGTTATACAGCCGTGTGGCGCTGGCGCTTAACCTGGGCGATACGCTGTCGCAGGAAGATTTTAACCAGATAGCTACCGGGCTGATGCCGGAAGCAGCAGAACCGGAAATCAGCGAGGCGCTCTACGCACGCTCACTGGGTAATGCCCGCCGCCTGTTCAAACTGGCTCGCGGTGTGTACCGGATTTGTGATATCAGCGATGCACCGGTCAGTGTGCAGGCCATTGATAAATTCGCAGAAATGTTAATTCACTGATGGAGAACAAGATGATGGACAAGCAGACCATTAACGCCGTCCGTTCCCGTGCCCGTGTGGCCATCCACACCACCGGCGGTCGCGTAACTGGGCAACATCACCGTTTACCTGTGGTTTATGCCTGCCCGCCCGTGGGCGGCCCTGTATGGCCGGTAACGGAAATCATCCAGACATTCAGCGGCCTGCGCCGCGTGGTGAAAACGTCCTGTATCGACGGCTGCACCGTCGTATGGCAATAAGAGGAAATCAGAATGGCGGTTAAGTTAGAAGTAATTATCTATACCGATGAAAAAGGCTGTGTTTTAACCCAGACCACGGGGAGTTATTCGAAGGACGGAGCTTCCGAAAAGGAGTTTCAGGTGGCAACAAGATTACATGATGCTATCAAGGAAACGCTCAGAAATGACTATAACGGCGTGAATCTTTTTTCTGAAAATGTTGCGCCTCGCGCACATAACACACATTAATCTGTAAATATCACTGAGGTAATTTAATTATGACGACTGAAAATAAAGTTAAGCAATATACAAAAAATAAAGTGCAGGAAGGCTACTGGGTTGATGCCCGTGGTGTGATGACGCCTGAAAGTCTTATCAAAGATATTGACCGCGACCGTGAGCAGCTGGTCGGTGAGCTTGTGGAGATGGTGATTGCTGCCTCTGCCTCACTGCGTGAACTGAAACTGCGTGCGTTTGGTGATATTCAGGCATTTATTGACCTGTCGGCGGAGAAATACGGCGCTGTGAAAGGCGGAAAAAAAGGGAATATCACACTTTACAGCTTTGACGGGCGTTACAAGATTCAGCGCGCCATGCAGGACCGTATCGCGCTTGATGAACGCATTCAGACCGCGAAGGCACTGATTGATGACTGTCTGGCTGACTGGACGGAAGGAGCGCGCCCTGAAATTAAAGCCATCATCAGTGAAGCATTCAGCACGGACAAGGAAGGCAACATTAACACCGGGCGCGTTCTGGCTCTGCGTCGTCTCGATATTACGGAGGAACGCTGGGATAACGCCATGAAACTGATTGGTGAAGCCGTCCAGGTAATTGGCAGCAAAAGCTATATCCGCGTGTATGAGCGCGTCGGTGATTCTGCTGAATACCGCGCAATCCCGCTTGATATTGCAGGGGTTTAACATGCATCAGGATATCAAAGAGTACAGAGCCGGAAATAGTTGCGCGGCGTATTCGCTGGGCGCGTCCAGAGCAGAACAACGCGGCGATTATGCCGAGGCTGAAAAGCTGTGGCGTAAGGCAGCACAAAGCCCGTGTAGCACCCTGCGCCGCATCTGGGCGGAACACCGGGCCGAGTTCTGTGCTAATGCTCACCTGAAAGGATGGAAGCCACGCCATGAATGCGAAGAACTTTAATAAGCAGTATCCGGTAGGGACTCGCTTCATGCACACTGCACATCCGGCGTTGCGTGGTGGTCGTGTGGTGAAAACCGTTTCACCTGCCAGAGATTTTAAATGTGGTTGTGTGGTTGAAATTAATGTCGAGCCTTATTTCGTAAAAGTCGAAACACTGAAAGCACCGCATTAATTTAATTTGTTTTTAATTGTTATTTAAAACAGGCGTAAACCCGCCGGGGCTGGCTTACGCCTGAATCTGAGGAAGTTTATTTATGAATATCGCTAAGCAAAAAAAATTCGCCCGCGAAATTAATCTGACAATCGTTTGTTTTAATCGTCTTGCGACCAGTTCTCAATCGACAGCAGATGTTCATCCAGCGCCGCAGCCAGAACGAACTCCCCGCGTTCCTGAAGGCCGTGCCGGAAGTTGCGTAATTCAGAATTCAGGATGCTGAGGTTCAGACGACCATGAAAGATAAATACATTGCCAAAATCAAAAAACTGTTACGCCTTGCCAGAGGAACATCAAGCCCGGAAGAAGCCGCTAACGCTATTGCAAAAGCCCTGGCTTATATGCGCCAGCATGGCATCAGCGAAAACGACGCTGAATTGTTCGACATTCAGGAAGCTGCCAGCGCGGGTGCGCCGAGTGATGCCAGTACACCGCCGCGTTATATGCACATCCTGTGTGACCTGGTCTGTAAAGCCTTCGGTGTCGAGTGTTACATATCCGGCGAATACCGGGCTTCTGGTTCACTCAAACGTCACGTGCGTTTTTATGGCTCTGACAGCCGCCCGGAAATCGCGGCTTACGCGTTTGATGTGCTTTCCCGTCAGATGATGGCAGAGCGCAAGAAATATCAGGATAAACACTGCAAACGTTGTGGTCCGTCCACGCGGGTAGCCCGTGGCGACCAGTTCTGCGAAGGCTGGGTCTTTGGTGCCCGTGATGTCATTGCGGTGTATGACGTCTCCCCGGAAGAAAAAAGCCGCCTTGAGCTTTACAGAAAGAACCTGCACAGCACTAAGGGGCTGCGCGACGGGGATATGCGCACAGCTAAAGCGTGTCGGGGTGCAGAGTTTGCCGCTACTGCCGGTTTTATCGCCGGGAAAAACGCCAGACTGCATCAGGGGGTTAATGGTCAGAGCAACAGACCGCTGGCACTGGGGAGGGTGTAACGATGGCTTTTAAACTTCTCAGTGTTACCGAAGCAATATACCAGCCGGCCGGAGAACGCCACGAATACAGGATGAATGACGGTAGCGCGGTGGTTGAGTTCCCCGGATATCCGGGGGCTTCCCGGTGGCGGTTCTATGACAGTGTGGGACGTCGGATTATTAAAAGAACCGTGCACAACAATATGAAGGCTGCCGTAGAACGTCATAAGAGAAGGTTTAACTGCAAATGAAAATTGAATTTTATGACCATGGGGTCACCGCAACTATCACTATTTCTTGCTGGTTCTGGGAGTTCCACCGTTACTTCAGAGTTGTAGATGCTGCGCTGTTTGTTGCACCGGGAGCGTTACATCACAGTGGAATCGGTATTGTTATGAACACTGTCATCAGCGGTAAAACGGTCCCGATGTTACGGGCGTTTAAAGTGGCAAAACAGGAGGCTGGCAATGGTCATTGATAAAACGATAACGATAGATGTAGCCATGAATACAGGTCTGGCGCTTATCGGTTATGGCTATATCACTTTTATGTCATTCAGGTGGTTGATTTCTTCGCTCTTTAAGCAGCGTGAAAAACGTCGTTGTAAAGACAAGCGCGCGAAGGCGCTAAATGCGTTTAATGACGCGTTTGATATTGACCATATGCAACAGGGCGACCCCGCACGCGTAATTACCCGGGGAGATGTCGTAATTCTTGTGTACCGGAATGAAAAAAATGAACAGGAGGCAACCAGTGAGCCAGCAAACCAGAATAAGCGATAAGAGCCTGACCAGACTGATTGCTGATGCTGACAGAGCGCTTGATATGGAGCCGGTTGCAGACAGTGAGTGGTGGACGCTTCTGAGGCTGGCCCTTCTGGAGCTAAAGGAGGTCCGCGCGGGGGGATTAAAACGTGATGTGAGCGAGAGAACAGCTGGATGGGGCAGACCGCCAGGTCGAAAAAATATCATTATTTTGCCGAGAATGAAGTAACCAGTATCTGCCGCAGATGGATGTACTCTGGTGAACGCGAACCAGACAGCTTCGAAAGCCCCGATGATTGCGCTGTATGCAGACGAAAACTGAACAAGGGAAATGAACAGGAGGCAACCCGTGAGCAAAATTAACTATCAGGCACTGCGTGAGGCGGCAGAAAAAGCGCTACATGGTGAATGGGGGCACGAGGCAGGGGCAATCTGGAATACCTGTGATAGCGGCTATGTTCAGCACATGGCAGCGGTCGAGGCTGGCGATGATGTTAGCGATGAAGAGCATATGAGCAATATGCGTTTTATCACGCTCGCCACGCCAACTGTTGTTCTTGGACTGCTTGATGAGCTTTCTGAAGCTAAAGCTGCCGAAGAGAATGAGTCCAGTTGTGCTAACAGCGTTATCGACATCGCTATCAACTGGCAGATGCGAGCCAAAGATGCAGAAGCCAAGCTGGAAGCCGCAGAGAAGCGCATAGCAGAACTGGAAGCACGGGAAATAAAACCAGCCAAAGGCGAAGTTCTTGTCGTTGTATCTGGTTTTACTGGTTGCGGAAAAAGCGCCATTGCCGGGGAAATAGAAATCGCGATGAAGGCTATTGGTGTACCAGTTCAGTGGACTAATGGCGATGCGGAAAAGCGCATGACAGGAGCTGACTGGCTGACAGCGATTGAGATGTACAAACCAACAGTACGAATCGTGGAAGTTAATGTGCCACGCGCCGCTGGCATTCGCATCAAAGGAGGTGAGTAATGCGTGTGGCATGTATCGGCTTGTTACCGTACCCGACTCGTTTTTGGGCTTCTGCGCTAATTGCAAAGCCACATGTCCTGATGGCTGACAACATCATCCCGGCACAAAAGCGCCGCCATACCGGTATTGCAGCTGCACGACGCGAAGCAAAGAAACGCAGGAGAGCAAAATGATGAAAAACCGTAAGGCAAGACTGCTGATAGCAAAGCCGGGGCAACTTATCCGTATCTCAAATCGGCTTGTTGTTCGCTATAGATATCTTGGTTTTAGGGAGTGGTCCTCTATTCGTTTTTACGGTGTCTGGCGAAACAGAAGCGCAGCCCAAAACCGCTGGAAAAATCACGGTATGTAAAGGAGGTGCCAGGTGAAGAAAATGATTTTTGTGGCGGCATTGCTAACCATTACCCAACATACGCAGGCTTCAGCAGTTATTGTGGCATCTGCCGCTGCGACCACGGCTGCTGTAGCTGCTGCAAACTCTGCGAATATCGCAAGCCAACAGGAGCGGGACGCTGCTAACGCATCAGCCAGTGCTCTCCCGATTTCTGTTAAGGGCAGTAAGCAACATCTGGGGTTCATAACGTGCGGTAAGCGTTCTTATGAAGCTGTAGGCTCACTGGGATGTACGGTATATGGCGACAGTGAGAGCAGAGAAATTCCATGGAAAACGTGGCCCGGATACGTTCTTGGCTCGAAGCTACCGGCCAGTTATGAGGTAAACGCCGTGTCGTTTGATCACTATAACGGCGTGGCAACTGTCTATTTCACATACTGAGGCCCGGCATGAAATTTTCTGAATCACGGAGCAACAACACGATGAAAGCCATCACCGAAACTCGACGTTCCTGATTTCGCGAGTTGTTTAAACAGTAATCAAATGCAGGCCAAAACATGTTTTTTGGTCTGCCAAAAGTAGTGTTTTGGTCATTATGAAGATTGAACAAATCGGAATGGCAGCCTTTCGGCAACAGGCTGAAAGCGGTGGCGTGGATGAGTTCGTCGTGCAGCGGTTCGGTGGTGTGTATCATCTCTTCGCTGTGAATCGCCGCGCCGGGGTGTCCTATTTTCTACAGGAACGCCGTGGCGATTACAAGACGTGGTTGTCTCTTGACCGTGCCGCTGCGTTCTTGTCAGGGATTGGCGTTTCACGTTTTACCGTGCGTTTTGAGGATAACAAACATGCTGAAAAAGATGATCGGGGCCATTAAAGCTGGTCAGGCGTATCTGGGGTGGGATGATGCCCTTTATCGCCAGACGCTGGCCCGCCTGACCGGTAAAACCAGCACCACACGCTGCAATCTCGATGAACTGCGCATCATCCGGGAATACATGCACGAACAGGGATTCCCGCGCAAGGCACCCGCTGGTAAAGGTCGCCGCCCTCGTGTTGCAATGAGCAGAAAATCAGTATTATCCAAAATTGAAGCGTTGCTGGCTGATGCCGGTCGTTCCTGGGCGTATGCAGAAGGACTGGCATCTCACATGTATAAGCAACATGTGATCGAATGGCTGACGGATGAACAGCTTTTTGGAGTGATGGTGGCGCTGGTTAAAGATTCAAGGAGACGTAAATGAAAAAACTGTTATTACTTATTCTGACTTTATGTTTTACAGGGATATCCCATGCTTCTGATTCAGAGGAAGATTTGGTCAAAAAAACATTACAGGGCGATTATCAGGCACAACGTAATCTGGCTTATTCATACATGAATGGCTGGGATGATATTTCAAAGGATACCATCAGAGGATGCGCTCTCAGGAAGGTTATTCTCTTAACACAAGCCCAAGCTGACATTGGCGATTATGGAAATGAAGCCATAGATTGTCGAAAAGTGCATCCAACAGATAACCAGAAAGTATGGGAGTATGTCAGAGGATACCTGGTGTTGATAAACGAGAATAAAAAATAATATGAACAAAAACCTTCGCAAACGCGGAGGTTTTTTATGGTCTGTACAGGCGATCATGTATGGCTATAATAACAGTAAGTTACTACCGGAGACGCCATCATGCAGACCTTCAGTGAAACAGATCTTCGCGATGCGCAGGCACTGCTGCCCGATTCCGTGCAGCAACTGATTAGCGTGATTGGCTTCCCCGCCCTGACCCGGTTGATTCGTTCTTTTGGTGGCGTGACGTTAAGCGGTAAAACCGGCGTACACGCCGAACGCACCGGCGGTGTCCATGCCCTGTTACATGACGTGCTGACCGAAGACGAAATCAACAAACTGATCCGTTTTCTTGGCGGCGCACCGTTTTACATTCCCCGTTGCGATCATGCGTTACGTGCCCTGCGTAACACCCGTTTTATGGCTGATTTACAGCAGCATGTAAAAGGCGGATGCTCACACCGGCAGGCGCTGGCACTGCTCTGTCCCCGTTACGGCATTTCAGACCGGTACGCATGGCAACTGATACACCGACGACAAAAACAGACTTCGCTGAAAAGCCCCACCCAGGTGGGGCTTTTTGATTAATGGGCCTCAGAAAAAAGGAGACACGAAATGATGCGTTCTGACACCGATATCGACTATGCAGTACTCGGTGAATATACCGCATTTTCAGACAAGGCCCGGGATGCAGCCCGTCGCCGACATGCTGAAATGTGCAGTTTATCCAGTTACCTGGCGAAACAGGCCCAAAGCCCGGAATCAGTAACGAATCATGATGAAGTGCTGTCAGCCGTAAACAGAATGATTGACGCAGAACGG
>OERV01000348.1_pt1 | contig 11686 bp, 9 predicted proteins | sample 1540121 | NCBI WGS metagenome assembly OERV01 (sample SAMEA3891239, study PRJEB23780) | metagenome | biome: terrestrial biome; feature: animal house; material: water of meat washing | place: Italy | collected 2015-05-12 | reverse complement strand
ATTGGGAAGGCCTTTTTGATATGGACGATTTTGTCCATAAGTCCCACAGATTTGTACGCAAGAACCAACACAAAGCCCGCTCTCACGACCGCGCGTTGGTGTTTTTAGCGTGTTAAACAGCCAGTGTTAGCATTTATCTGCAGGAAGAGAACTAAAACCCTGTCATCTCCTCCATTTTCTATCTATATCAAGCTCTTATCTGATGGATTACTGGCCATTTTAACTGGTTTACTTTTGGCCAAACTCTGTTCATGGCGCGCGATTAGGGTTGTATCTCGCTTATAACTCGGTAGAGTAAGGGCATCTTGAGTTTGCCTGTCCCGCGCCGAGTTTGCCGGGTTCCAGGTGTAACTTGGCCAGTTTTTATCAACCTTAAGTCAGTGGTATCGATATGGAACAAGTAAACAAGTCCACCTTCAGCGATGTACTGGAATATGTGCGTATGTCCCGTCGCCAGAACAAACTCAAGCGTGAAATTGCGGATAACGAGAAGAAGATCCGTGACAACCAGAAGCGCGTGCTGCTGCTCGACAACCTGAGCGACTACATCAAGCCGGGCATGAGCATTGATGATGTGCAGGCGATCATCGCCAACATGCGTGCCGACTATGAAGAGCGCGTGGATGACCACATCATCAAGAACGCCGAGCTCTCCAAAGAGCGTAAAGAGCTGAGCACCAAACTGAAGGGCATGAGCTCTCACAAATAAGCGTTCAGCTTTCGCTTAAGAGACACCGGCCACTGGCCGGTGTTTTGTTATCAGCTCGGATCTCTGCCACTCCTGCAACAATCGGCTCCCCTTTTTAGAATTGCCCTGTTACCATCACCACAAAGCGGTCAATAGTTTCAAGCCATTGACTTGAAAAGACTAAGCTTGAGTGAAACACAATAAATTGCGCAACCATGGTGGGGCTGATATGGGCGCATCAGAACAGACGGATTTGACACAAGTGGCATCTCAAGATTCATCTGTCCAGACCTCGGACGGGAACCCAAAGCGCAAGCGTCGTCCCTGGTGGCGTTGGCTGTTCTGTTTTCTCTTTTTATTGTGCCTGGGGGCGGTGATCGCTCTGGTTGGCTATGAGATGAAAACCTCGAAGCTGCAATCTCAGGAGATCTCCCGCTATGCCGCCAAGCTCACCTATCAGGTCGAGCCAGGCCAGAGCAAGCAGATCGCCTTCCCTGAGGATGGCCCGTTCGACAAGCGGCTCGGCTATGTGCAACTGCCGATGATGCAGGAGCGTTTGCTTCAGCGGGGCTATGAAGTCAGCAAGCAGGTGCATTTCTCCGACGCGCTCTATGACTACGCCAGTCGTGGCTTCTTCGTGCCCTATACCGAGAAGGTGCAGGCCGGACTGACGCTGCACGATTGCCGCGCCGAGCCCTTCTATCAATTCAAGTATCCGACCCATCACTATCCGGATTTTGACTCCATTCCGCCGCTCGTCATCCAGTCGCTGCTGTTTATCGAGAACCGCGACTTGCTGAGCAACGAAGAGCCGTTGGCCAACCCGGCGGTCGACTGGCCCCGTTTTGCCAAGGCCGCGCTCTCTCAAGTGGGCAAGGCGCTCGATATGCAGGATCAATCTGCCGGTGGCAGTACCCTGGCGACCCAGGTGGAGAAGTATCGCCACTCGCCGGATGGCCTGACCCTGTCGCCGACCGAGAAGATCCGTCAGATGGCCTCTGCCAGCGTGCGGGCCTATCGTCTCGGGCCGGAAACCCTCGAAGCGCGCAAACTGGTCGCCTGGGCCTACCTCAACTCGGTACCGCTCTCGGCTGCGCCGGGATATGGTGAAGTGCATGGTCTGGGAGATGGTCTCTGGGTCTGGTTTGGTGCCAATGTCGATGACGTGAACCGTCTGCTGGATCCCGCCCGCAACCAGAACGCGCCGCTGGCCGAACAGGGGCTTGCCCTGCGTCAGGTGGTCTCGCTGATGATTGCGCACCGCCGTCCCTCTTACTATCTGGCTCAGGGGCGAGAGGCATTGGCTACCCTGACCGACAGCTACCTGCGCCTGTTTGTGCAGGAGGGGATGATCACGCCACCTCTGATGGAGGCGGCGCTCAAGGCCAAGATTACGTTCCGTGACTTCCTGCAGTCCCCGGCTATCACCCGGGTGAACAATAACAAGGGGTTGCAGGTTGCCCGTACTCGCCTGAGCCGTCAGCTCGGGGTGCAGCTCTATGACCTCGACCGGATGGATCTGACCGCCGATACCAGCCTCAACATGCCGCTGCAGAACGAAATCTCCCGTTATCTGCAACAGCTGGCCGACCCGACGTTTGCCGCCCAGGTAGGGCTGTTTGGTGAGCGCCTGCTCTCGCCGGAGAAGACGGGCGATGTGCGCTACAGCTTCACCCTGTTCGAGAAGTCGCCGGAAGGGTTCAAGGTGCGGGTACAGACCGACAACACCGATCAGCCGTTTGATATCAATGAAGGCTCCAAGCTGGAGTTGGGCTCAACCGCCAAGTTGCGGGTGCTGACCACCTATCTGGAGATCGTGGCCGAGCTGCACGACAACTATGCCGGGATGCCGGTCGAGAATCTGCGCAAGCTGGCTGCCGTCTCTCAGGACAACCTCAGCCGCTGGGCCATCTCCTATCTGATGACGGCTCAGGACAAGAGCCTGCCTGTGATGCTGGAAGCGGCGCTGGATCGCAAATACTCCGCCAGCCCCAACGAAGGGTTCTTTACCGGTGGCGGCATGCACACCTTCAACAACTTCCGCCGCGAGGATAACAATCGTATTCCGACGTTGCGTGACTCTCTGCGTGAGTCGATTAACTTGCCCTTTGTGCGGCTGATGCGCGATATCGTGCGCTACAGCCTCTACAAGGAGGGCAACCGTGCCCAGTTGCTGAAGGATGACAAGGATCCCCGTCGTCAGGAGTATCTGGCCAAATTTGCCGACAAAGAGGGGCAGACCTATCTGCTGCGCTTCTGGCGCAAATATCGCGGCAAGACTCCCGAGGAGCAGCTCGATACCTTCCTCGACGGTCTCAAGCCGAGTGCGGTACGTCTGGCGGCGGTTCACCGCTACCTGATGCCGGAAGCCAGCGAAGCCGCATTTGCTGCCTTCCTGGCGGAGCGGTTGCCGCGGGAGAAGCTGAGTGCGAAGCGGGTCAATCAGCTCTATGTGAGCTATGGCCCGGGCAAGTATTCACTGCCGGATCAGGGCTACATCGCCCGGGTTCACCCGCTGGAGCTGTGGTTGCTGGCCTATCTCAAGGAGTTCGACAAGGCGACCTTTGCCGACGCGGTGGCGGCCAGTCGTGACGAGCGGCAGGAGGTCTACAGCTGGCTGTTCAAGACCCGTCATCGCAGTGCCCGTGACAGCCGGATCCGCACCATGCTGGAGGTTGAAGCCTTCCTCGATATCCATCAGCGCTGGGCCAAGCTCGGTTATCCGTTCGACCATCTGGTGCCTTCGCTGGCGACCGCGTTGGGTAGCTCCGGCGACCGCCCGGCAGCACTGGCCGAGCTGATGGGGATTATCCAGAATGGCGGTGTCCGCTCGCCAACCCTGCGTATCGAGCACCTCTCGTTCGCCAAGGGGACGCCCTTCGAGACCGAGTTTGAGCCGCAGCACACCGAGGGAACCCGGGTGATGCCGGCAGAGGTGGCGGCCGCCCTGCGCAGTGCGCTCTCCAAGGTGGTTGAAGGGGGCACGGCAAGACGTATCGCCGGTGCCTTTACCCTGCCGGATGGCACTGTGCTGCAGATGGGGGGCAAGACCGGAACCGGGGATAACCGGATTGAAACCGTGGGTCGTTATGGCAACGTGACCAGCTCGCTGGCGCGCAACCGCACCGCGACCTTCGTTTTCTATCTGGGTGAGGATCACTTCGGTACCCTGACCGCCTATGTACCGGGTAGCCAGTCTGACAAGTTCCGCTTCACCTCGGCGCTGCCGGTGCAGGTGCTCAAGGGGATGGCTCCCCTGCTGACGCCTTACCTGCAACCGGGCTCCCATACCCAGTGTCTGGCGAACCAGTGATGCGAGCGAATTAACGCTCATCACGCAGATAACTAACCAGAAAAAACGGGGAGGCTGACAGCCTCCCCGTTTTTATTTCCTTATCGGGCGCAGCGGCGCTCGATTGCGATCAGGCGTTCAGTACGAACTGCTCGATCACCTGAGCCACGCCATCTTCATCGTTGCGGGCAGTGGTGTGCTGGGCGAGAGCCTTGATCTCGTCGGTGGCATTGCCCATCGCAACCCCGAGGCCTGCGTATTCGATCATGTGGCGATCGTTGCCCGCATCCCCGACGCAGATCACCTGATCGGCGGTCAGGCCCAGGTGCTCGGCCAGCGCGGCGACGCCGGTTCCCTTGTTGCTCTGCTTGTTCATGAACTCGAGGAAGAAGGGGGCGCTCTGTACCACGGTATAGCGCTCATAGAGCTCTGCAGGCAGTCGCTCGATGGCGCGGGAGAGCTGGGGCGGCTCGTCGATCATCATCACCTTCATGATCTGCTCGTCGGCAGGCAGGGTGGCGAAGTCGATCAGATTGATCGGCATGCCGATCAGGCGGGATTCGTGCTCGGTGTAGGTGCTGACACGGGGACTGATCAGGCCACGGGTGACCGAGAAACCGTGGACGTTCACCTCCAGCTCGTCAGCCAGTTTGGCGACGGCGCTGGCGTCACTGCCGGTCAGCAGCTGGCTGCGGATGATGCGCTGATCGGCCACCTGTTGCACCAGAGCGCCGTTGTAGCAGATGACGTAGTCATGCTCTGTGGTGAGGCCGAGCTCTTCCAGATAGCGGCTCATCCCTTCCAGCGGGCGGCCGGAGGCCAGCACAACGGTTACCCCTTTGGCGCGCGCGGCGCTGATGGCGGCGTGGGTGCGGGGAGTAATCTGGCCCTGCGGGTTGAGCAGGGTGCCATCCATATCCAATGCGATCAGCTTGTACATCTCTCACTACCTGAGTCTGGGTGGCCCGCCCGGTGGGGCCAAGGAAGTGGCGAGTGTAGCGAAAATCGGCGGCGGGATCACGGCCGGTTCAGCGATGGGGCCGTGCCGGTTGAGCTATTTGTGTCCCTCGTAAGGGGTCATCTCCAGGGTTTCATCATGGATGGTCAGACGGGTAGGGCCTCGGGTGATGGTAACCTTGCGTTTGAAGCTGGCCATCTCGACCTCGATGCCGGAGTAGAGGTGCTGGGTGGCAATGACCTCCATCTGAGCCATCAAGTTTCGCAGCTCCTCCTGGTTGGCGGTGAGCTGCTCATCGAGCTGGGCCAGTTCGGCCAGCTGATGGTCCCGGATCGGTTTGAGCTTGCGCAGGGTATCCGGATTGCGCTTGTCGCCGGGCAGTTGCAGCAACTTCATGACCAGCTCCTTGATTTTCTCCAGCTGGGCCTGACACGCCTGCTGGCGCAGCTTGAGCTGGTGTTCCTGCTCCTTGTGGGTGAAGTAGCCGCCAAGGATCTGCAGCCGGGTATGGTTGGCGGCCTCGGCCCCCAGGCTGGGAGCCATGATCAGGCGATTGGCAATGCTGGTGCCCCCCAGCAGAGTGCCTTTGCGCATGTTGCTATCGCCCACCTTGATATCTTGTCCGCTGCGGGAGTAGCAGTGGCTGAGCTGGCTCTGGATCTGGATATCCCCCCCCGCTTCCAGCTGGGCATACTGGGCGTAGCTGGCGTGGATCTCCCCTTGCGCATTGAGTTGGCAAAGGTATTCCCCCTGCTCGTTACGGCGGCCAATGATGCCGTGGCGTACCGTGATGCTGCCCCCAGCTTCGATCCAGCCCCCTTCGATAAAGCCGCCGATGACGATGTCACCGCTGACCTTGATCTTCATACCCGGGTTGACGTCGCCGCTGACGATTAAGCCCCCTTCAAAATCAATGTGGCCGTGGCGGGCATCCACCTGTTTGACGCTGAGCACCTCGTCCACCTTCATGCCTGCTTTCTCCTGACAGGGCAGGCCAGCCCGACCGGCAATCAGCAGGTCGGGATCGTCGGGGGAGATGAAGGTGCCCTCGCCAGCGCTCATCGGACTGTCTTTGCCATCTTTGGCGGGCAGATCCTGACCGGTCACGGTAAAACCGGGCACCCCGACGGTGGCCGGATGACGGCGCATCAGCGGAGCGCCGGCCTTGACGGTGACGATGGAGCCGAGATCCCGCAGGTCGACCTTGCCATGACCCAGCTCCTGCGGTTTGAGGATCCGTTCGGCCGGGGTCTCCACCAGCCGCTCATAGCGAGTGTCCTGACCATTGACGGCAGGCTGGCCGTTGGCAATCACCAGCTTGAGCTGACTGCCGGGGGCGGCCTCCTTGGCTGACTGGATGGCAGCGGTGAGCAGTTGCTCACTCACCCCCTGTTTGATTTCGCTGATGGCGATCGCCTCTTTCAGCTGTTCCAGCGTCACATACTTGCCACCCCAGTCGGCGGTGATCTGGGCACTGGCGCTCATCCGGTCTTTTTCCACCACTATGGTGACTCTGGCATCCTGACGTTTGCCGATGGGGATCGGCTTGGTAGGCACCGGGGCGGCAGGGTTGGTAAGCAGGGTATTGAGCAGACTGATGGCCTGTTTGAACCCCTCTGGCAGTGGCTGATAACGGCGGCAGTTGGAAGCGAGCAGCAGAGCCTGCACATCCTGTTCCGTGACAGGTTTGGTGAGACCGGCGGCAATCCGCAGGCAGACCAGTTCCATATCGCTTGATAGCAGCAACCACTCTTTGCTTAACACCGCATCTCCTTGCTGGATGAGAACGGAGCGATCGGCTCGCTCCTCTACTGTCATTTAATCTCTCAATGATTAATAAAGCGAGTCACCAACCCTGAGAGTGGGCAGTATTCAGATATTTCCTCTGAATGGTCAATGAATTGAAGTCAAATCGGTGATGGCGGCCAGATAAATGTGGGCGCTGTTTGGAAACGGAGTGAAAAGACGGATCGCAGCGCCAGCGACATAGGGTCGCTGGCAGGGGAATGGCGGTTCTTATCAGCTGCGCTGGGCTGTTCTGGCCAGGGTGAGGTAATCGCCGAGCACCGGCTCACCCAGCATATGGCGGCGCAGCATGTCGAGGGCGGCAAAGGCGAGGATCTTGCGGCGGCTCTCCGGGTCGGGGTGGCTGACCTTGACCGTCTGACCGATGTGCATGCCATCGGCGCTGAGCAGCAGTGGCACCCCCTCTGCGCCCTCTCGCCCTATGGTCAGTTGCAGGCCCGCATCGGCGGTCGGCAGTTGCGCCAGCTCATCGGCCAGTTGCGTACTGAAGTTGGCCTCCAGCCGGGGATGGCCGTGACAAAGCGCCAGCAGGGCGCCGCCACTCTCTCCCTCCAGCAGAGCCAGCGGTTTGCCTTGCAGCAGCGCGAGGATCTGCTGCGCCGGTTCCGTATCTCCGCTGCCAACCAGCCAGGGGCGGATCGTATCCAGCAGTCGGCGCTCGGCACTCTCCATGTCAGCGGTACTGGCGCCGTGGCCGATCAGTTTCAGCTCGATAAGGGGCATGGAGGAGCGGTAACCCAGCTCAATACCAGCTGGCCAGGGTTCGGCATCCAGCATATCGCTGAGCGCCGACTCCGAGACGCCGAAGGTGTAAAAGCGACGCAGCTCGGTATCGATCTGTGCCCCGGCCAGCTGTTTGAGGCGCGGCAGAATTTGCTCGCGCACCATCTGTTTGAACTCGAACGGCACGCCCGGGGTGAAGAAGAGCTGGCTCTGGCCACTTCGCACCACAAAGCCGCAGGCGGTGCCGACCGGGTTGTCGAGGATCTCGCACCCCTGTGGCAGCCAGGCCTGTTTGGCATTGCTTTGTGCCATGGGGCGGCCACGGCTGGCGTAGCGCGCTTCGATGGTAGCGAGCCAGTCGGGGAAGAGGGTGAGCGGCTGGTTAAAGGCCTCGGCGGCTGCCTGAGCGGTGAGGTCGTCGGCGGTGGGCCCGAGCCCGCCACACACCAGCACCACCTCGGCGCGGCTGGCACTCTCTTGCAGCACCGTTTTCAGGTCGGCGAGGTTGTCCCCCACCGTCAGGCGACGGCGCACCTGCCACCCCTGTTCCAGCAGCAGAGCGCTGAGCCAGGCCGCGTTGGTATCCACCACCAGACCCGTCACTATTTCGTCTCCGGTACTGATGATCTCGATACGCATGGCAGGCTCCTTGGATTAAACGGGTGGCAACGGTTGGCCTCGGGCCAACACAATCAGGCTTTGTTGTGCTCGAAGTAGTAGCTGATCCGGGTACGCGGATTGAGGTACTCGAACACGGCGGGCGGCAGCCGTTTGGGGTGGATCACCTTGGCGATCGACAGTTCGGCTTGCTGCAGGTCGATGATGGCGGCTTCCTGACGGGGAATGCGCGGATCGTAGACCAGCACCGAGGGGTAGAGCAGGCGGGAAGCGTTGACCGACATCACCAGCCCCACCTGACCGTTGGAGAGTTGCACCACGCTGCCGGGGGGATAGATCCCCATCAACCGGATCAGCATGCTGAGGTACTCCGGATTGAACTGCGCCTTGCGCTGCTTGTAGAGGCCGCTCAGGGCCGAGTAGGGCACCTTGGCCTGCATGTGGCAGAGGTTATCGTACTCGTTGATCAGCGACACCATCTGGGTCAGCGGATCGAGCTGGCCACCCTTGAGCCCTTCCGGCCCGCTGCCATCGAGATATTCGTGGTGATGGAGCACGATCCCCTTCGCCTCGGCCGGGAAATCCTTGGCCAGATTGAGCAGATCCAGCCCGTAGCGCGGGTGCTGGGCCATCAGGTTCTGCTCCGGCTTGGTCAGCGGCTCGGTCTTGCGCAGGATCTGGCTCGGGATCTTCAGCTTGCCGATATCGTGGAACAGCGCCCCCATGCCGACCTGACGGATCTCGTCGGCCGTCATGCAGCACTCCTTGGCCAGCAGCATGCTGAGCACGCTCACATTGAGGGAGTGGAAGTAGAGGTTGTTGCCATCCTCGCTGTCGGAGACCAGATGGAGCACCATCTCGTCCACCGAGAGCAGCTGCTCGGTCATGGCGTTGACCAGCTCCTGCGCCTCGCCGATGGCATTGAGGGGGCGGGACTGGATCTTGCTCATCACGCTGCGCACCTGCGCCAGCGACTGCTGGAACTGCTTCTCGCACTGCTGCAGGTTGCGGCGATAGAGTTGCAACTGCTCGATGCGGCGATCCTTCTCCTGCTGCATCTGGGCCTGGCGCTGGGCGGCGTCTGCGCTCTCTTGTTGCTGAGGCTGTACCTGATTGAGAGGCTTGGGCGGAACGTCGCTCTTGTCGGGAATGATGGTGACCAGTTTCAGGCCGAGACGGCGGATCAGCTCGATCTCTTCTTCACTTTTGATCTTGAAGCTGGAAAACAGGAACGGGTGTTCGCGCCACCCCAGTGGCAGGGATACATAGTTGCCGACTTGCAGTCGATCTACGGAAATCTTGATACCGGTCATTATCTTGGAAGCAGGAGACACACTGAGCCGTATGCTAGTCAAAGGCGGGGGTGAATACAAAAGGTATCTGATGACAGGGCAGGAGCTTTATTATAGGCTTCTGGATGTCCAGACATATTTACTGATGCAGTACAGGGAGTAAGCATGCCGATCAAGATCCCGGATCAGTTACCCGCCGCCGAAGTGCTGGGGCAGGAGAACATCTTCGTGATGACGGAATCCCGGGCCGTCACCCAGAACATCCGCCCGCTGCGGGTGCTCATCCTCAACCTGATGCCAAAGAAGATTGAGACCGAGATCCAGCTGATGCGGATGCTCTCCAACTCGCCGCTGCAGGTGGATGTGGATCTGCTGCGCATCGATGACAGGGAGTCAAAGAACACGCCGCAGGCCCATCTGGAGAACTTCTATCACGACTTCGAGCAGGTGCGTGGCAACAACTACGACGGCATGATCATCACAGGGGCGCCGCTCGGGCTGGTGGAGTTCGAGGAGGTGGTCTACTGGCCGCGCATCGTCGAGATCATCGAGTGGTCCCATCAGCATGTCACCTCCACCCTGTTCCTCTGCTGGGCGGTGCAGGCGGCGCTGAAAGCCTTGTATGGTATGGAGAAGCAGACCCACGGCGAGAAGCTCTCCGGGGTTTACCGCCACCATCGCCTCGATGAGCACGAGCCGCTGCTGCGCGGTTTCGATGACGAGTTCGTCGCCCCCCACTCCCGTTACGCGGCGTTTGATGGCGATCTGATCCGTGCCCAGACCGACTTGCAGATTTTTGCCGAGTCAGAAGAGGCGGGGGTCTATCTGGCGGCGACCAAGGATTGTCGTCAGGTGTTTGTCACCGGGCACCCGGAGTACGATGCCCTGACGCTGGACGGGGAGTATCAGCGGGATCTGGCGGCGGGGCTCGACCCGGCCATTCCGGTCAACTACTACCCGAATAACGATCCGGGCAAGACCCCGCGCGCCAGCTGGCGCAGCCACGGTCATCTGCTGTTTGCCAACTGGCTCAACTACTACGTCTATCAGCTCACCAGCTATCGGGTGGAGGATATCGGCAAGGTCTTCACCTACGACCAGGGAGGCAAGTAGTCAGTCGCCCTGCGCCAGCCGCTCGGCCAGCTGGTCGAGCCATTGGCGGTGGCAGGCCAGGGTAAACGCCTTGGGTCTGTGGGCCTTGATGGCGGCCATCGCCTCTTGCTGTGGCTGGCCGAGGGTCATCAGCAGCGCGGCGGCGACCAGACCGGTACGACCGCTGCCCCCTTTGCAGTGGATGACCAGATGTTTGCCATCCCCCAGCAGCTCGCGCAGCTGTGGCAGCGCCTGTTGCCAGGCAGCCTCGAAGTCGGCATCGGGGGCCAGATCATCCTCGATGGGCAGATGGAACCAGCGCATCCCTTCGTGCTCGACCTGCTGGCCGAGCTGCGCCAGTTCGAGTCGGATCAACTCGGCGCTTGTCATCAGGGTCACCACCCCGTGGGCACCGGCCAACCGCAGTTGATCGAGCGCCAGGGTCAGCGGCACCTGCTGGGTGCCGGGGCAGGGGGTCAGCAGCAGCTGACCGTCGACACGGGGAACCTCAAGGCTCCAGAAGGGGTGATACGGGTGCATGGCGGATCCTCGCGTGGTGGCCGCAGGGCTGCGACCGGTGAATGGCGCCAAGGATAGGCGGGGCAGGGGGGATGTCAATGGCCGTTGTGTTTGCCCCGGTTTACGGGCAGAGTCTAAAAAATTGAGCGGTTCAAGGAGTTAAGATGAGAAACCTGGATCAACTGGATTTGGATATCCTGGCCCATCTGTTTCGGGATGCGGGCATGACCAACAAGGATCTGGCCGCGCTGGTGGGCGTTGCCCCCTCCACCTGTCTGGAGCGGGTGCGCAAGCTGCAGCAGGATGGCGTGCTCAAGGGAGCGCACTGCGAAGTGGATTATCAGGCCCTCGGTGGCCACATTCAGGCCATGGTCTCCCTGCAGCTGGCCCGCCACAGCCGCCAGATCATCGATGCCTTCCGCGATGCCATTCTGGCGCTGCCCGAAGTGATCAGTCTGTTCCACATGGGGGGCAAGGATGATTTTCTGGTGCACCTCTGTGTTTCCGATACCGAGCACCTGCGCAACTTCGTCTTCGATCACTTCACCTCCCGCGAGGAGGTGGTGCACCTCGAAACCTCGCTGGTGTTCGAGCACAAGTTCAGCCGCTCCCTGCCCTGCTTTCCCCAGCCATAACGGCCTGTGGGCCGACAGTATGAATAGATAGAAAAAACCGCCAGCTGGCGGTTTTTTCCATTC
>OERV01000340.1_pt1 | contig 12158 bp, 10 predicted proteins | sample 1540121 | NCBI WGS metagenome assembly OERV01 (sample SAMEA3891239, study PRJEB23780) | metagenome | biome: terrestrial biome; feature: animal house; material: water of meat washing | place: Italy | collected 2015-05-12 | reverse complement strand
CCCATTTTGTGTTCGATAGAACCACAACGCACCGCGTTACGCTCACCCACAGTACCGTCTGCGTTTAAGTTAAACTTCGGCACGATGAATAAAGAAATACCTTTGGTGCCTTTAGGTGCGCCAGGAAGACGAGCAAGTACAATGTGAACAATGTTCTCAGCCATGTCATGTTCACCCGCTGAGATAAAGATTTTCTCACCAGTGATTGCATAGCTACCGTCAGCTTGTGGCTCAGCTTTAGTACGGATAATACCCAAGTCAGAACCTGCATGAGATTCTGTTAAGCACATCGTACCTGTCCAAACACCTGAAACAAGGTTTGGTAAGTAAGCATCTTTTTGTTCAGCTGAACCGTGATGTTCTAAAGTACGAACTGCACCATGAGAAAGACCTGGGTACATACCCCATGCCCAGTTTGCAGTACCGACCATTTCTGAAATCACGTTACCCAAAGAAACAGGTAATGCTTGACCACCGTATTGCTCTTCAGCAGAAAGAGACGGGAAGCCAAGTTCGATATATTTTTGATACGCTTCTTTAAAGCCAGTTGGAGTTGTAACAACGCCATCATTCCAAGTACAACCTTCGCGGTCGCCACTTTGGTTGATTGGAGACAATTCGTTTTCACAGAAATCTGCAGCAGCTTCTAAATATTGGTCAACCAATTCACGGCTTACGGTTTCCTGAAATGCAGGCAATTTAGAATAGTGTTCTTCTGCATTCAATAGCTCATGCAGTACGAATTGCATATCACGTAAGGGCGCTTTGTATTGTGGCATATCGGTTTCCTCAATACTGGTTTAACCAGCTTATAATCCTAATAAACATAAAAACGTGTCTTCTTTGACACGGATTGGAATAACTTAATCGTGCAACATCTTCTAATTTGGTACAAGCGGTTCAGGTGCTTTTCTTGGTGACTGTAAAGTCAAATAAATATTATTCAAAATCGCTAAGTGCACTGAGTGTAAACAGTTTTGCTGCTTTTGGCATGACATAAATAGTCAAAAAGCGTAAAAAGTTATGTCCAATAAAAAAGGCGCAATTTGCGCCTTTTTTATCTATTTATGCTTTTTAGAGTGGCTTAAGCGGCCTTATTCGGTGCTGAAACAGGGGCTTTAGGCTGGAAGTGAACGATACATTTGCCATCTACTGTTTGTGTGCCAACTTTTAACTGCACGGCTTTACCATCGGTTTGACCTTGGCAGGCTTTGGTCGCAGCTTGTTGGCGCGCTTGACGTTCAGCTAAACGTTGATCGTATTGCTGGGTTAACTCAGCACGTTTCGCATCGGTTAGTGGTTCGCCGCGTTGCATATGCATGCCACGGAATTCACCACGATCGGCTTGATCGCCACGCATTGGGCGATGTTCACCACGTTTCATTTCATCACGGTTCGGTTTAAACGAAATCGCACATGTGCCTTCTAGTGTTTGCTCACCTGCTTTGACTTGGACTGCTGAACCCACCGCTTTGCCATCGCAGGCTTTTTTAATGTCTTGCATGACCTGTTTGCGTTCAGTACGCATTTTTTCAAACTGTTCGCGTTGTTCAGGTGTCATGTGACGGTCTTTTTGATAATGACCATGCATATGTTGCGACTGCTCCATATCTTTTGGTGCTTGGGTGGATTGACAGGCAGTCAACGCACCTACAGATAAAACGCTGGCAGTGGCTAAAGCAATTTTTGTCATCTTATTCATTCTACAACTCCCCCATACAAGAGCATGTGATTTTGGATGATTAAAGATTAAATAATAAAGATGTAGAAACAATGGAGAGTTTTTTGATGCAGTGTTCTATACAATAACAAGGCAAAAGAACGACCGAGAGATTGCTTTTGAAGATTCGCCGCGTACCGATTGCTTTACGCTTATTCCTCACTGTATTGCTGACCACTTTGGTGATTACCACGGTGAGTTTAGGTGTGCTGCATTGGACGATGCAAAAGAATTTTGCCAAATATGTGGCGGACGTGGAAATGCAAAAGCTTGATCATCTGATTGATAACTTGGCTGGCGTTTATAGCACTTATCATGACTGGGGCAATGCCATTCAAGCGCAAATTTTGCAGATTGAAGGACATGCTGCGCCAGATGATTATGACCGTCTCTCTCGTTGGTGGTTACGTCGCCAGTACGACATTGCTTTGCAACAGCGTTATTTTAAAGAAAATACCAAAACCTTACTCAGTGATGTCTCTACCACTGAAGTCAAACATGAAAAACAGATTTTAACCGAACAAGAACTGCAAGCTTTGGAGGAAAACTTACCTTCGGAGTTTCAACCCTTTGAAGGTTTAAAGTTCCCGCTCAGCGCCAATCAAAATGTTTTCCGTCCAGATCGTAAAAAAGAAGAGATTGAACAAGAGAGCAAACAAAACACAGGCAAAAAACAGTTTATTTCCACGCCTGACCGTTTGGGTCTTAGCTCGCGTTTGTCTTTATACGATACGCAGCGTCAGTTCGTGGTCGGTGAACCTTCGGATGATCAAGTTTCTTTCCGTCCTATTGTGGTGAATAACCAAGTGGTGGGCTACTTGGGGCTGAAACCAGTTCTCGATCAAGATGATGCGTTGAGTATCAACTTCTTTAGTAATCAAAAGCGTTATTTATTACTGGTCTATGGTTTAACCGTTTTTGCCAGTTTAATTGCTGCGTTGTTACTTGCGACTTATTTTAAGACACCGATTCAACGCTTGTTGAATGGTACGCGTGAATTAACGAAGGGTAATTTTCAGCATCAAGTTAAAGTGAATCGAAACGATGAGCTGGGTGATTTATCCAATGAACTGAACCAACTGGCGGTGATTTTAGATCAGCATGAAATTTCACGTCGTCAATGGGTGTCAGATACTTCACATGAGTTGAAAACACCGCTGGCGGTATTACAAGCGCAGATCGAAGCGATGCAAGACGGTATTCGAAAACCAACGCCTGAGCATTTTGAATCGATGTTACGCCAAGTCACCAGTTTGAAAAAACTCACGCATGACTTGGCCGATTTGGCACAAGCGGAAGCACAGCAATTAAACTGTTACTTTGCAACCGTGAACCCGTGGGCGGTGATTGAGCAAGAAGTGGAAAACTTTAAGCCTAAATTTGAACAGGCCCATTTAAGCATCAGTGTCGAAGGTGAGGGCGCTGAGTTACAACTTGATATTGACCGCTTTAAGCAAATCATGGTCAATTTGTTGGGCAATAGCATTCGTTATACCGAAGCGGGTGGTCAGGTTCGAGTCCATACGGAACAGTCCGCAACAGATTGGACGGTCTATGTCGATGACAGTCCATATGGTTTAACTGATGAGCAACTGGCACGACTCGGTGAGCGTTTCTATCGAGTCGATGACTCGCGTACGCGGAGCACAGGTGGTACAGGTTTAGGTTTGGCTTTATCGGCTAAACTGGCACAGGCTTTGGGCGGCGAATTGAGTTTTGATCATTCGCCTTTGGGTGGTTTACGTTGCAAGTTAACGTTCCCAAAAAAATGAAACACAAAAGGAAGTATGTATGAAACATATTATGCTGGTTGAAGATGAAGTAGAACTTGCACAATTGGTCCGCGATTATCTTGAAGCAGCGGGCTTTGAAGTCAGTATGTTTCATGATGGTCAGGAAGCTTACGATAGCTTTACGCAGCGTAAACCGAGTCTGATGATTTTAGACTTAATGGTGCCTCGTATGGATGGCTTGACCATTTGCCGTAAAGTCCGTGAACAGTCGGATTTGCCGATTATTATGGTCACTGCACGTACGGAAGAAATCGACCGTGTGCTTGGCTTGAACATGGGGGCAGACGACTATGTGTGTAAACCCTTTAGCCCAAAAGAATTGGTAGCGCGTGTCCAAGCCGTGTTACGTCGTTTAGAGCGTAAAGCTGAGCCTGAAGATCAGTCTTTGTTCCGTATGGATAAAGCGCAACAACGCATTTGGTATCAACAAAAGCCTTTAAACTTAACGCCGACCGAGTTTCGTTTACTGGAGTTGTTTTTAGAGCATGTGGGTCAAGTCTATTCACGTGCACAGCTACTGGATCATATCAACCCAGACAGCTTTGAAGTAGCTGACCGTGTGATTGATAGCCATATTAAGAACTTACGTCGTAAGATTTCGGATGCAGCTGAAACAGGCAACCGTCATGAATGGGTTCAGGCGGTATATGGGGTAGGCTACCGTTTTGAATATCCTGAAGATTAATTCAGTTTTCTGAACGATAGAAGAAGCGGATAAGCCTTGGGCTATCCGCTTTTTTTATGGGATTCAAGCAAAGGCGGCAATCAAAATCAGCAGTTCACTTAAATCTCCAACTGGTGAAATGAAACCGAGTAATCTGCGATTTTAAAGGGCAAGACTGGTTGATCGTCTGTGCAAGCGGTACAATTCATTTTTTTATCAGATGAGCATGTGTTTTGAGCAGCGAGACGCCTAAACTTCAGCGCCGTTTAAAGAACCGCCATATTCAATTGATCGCCATGGGTGGTGCAATTGGCACAGGGTTGTTCTTAGGTTCAGCACATATTATTGAGTCTGCTGGCCCATCGATTATTTTGGGTTATATGATTGGCGGTTTGATTGCATTTTTAATTATGCGTCAGCTCGGTGAAATGATTGTGCATGAGCCAGTGACGGGTTCATTCAGCTACTTTGCCTTTAAATATTGGGGGCGGTTTTCAGGCTTTTTAACGGGCTGGAACTACTGGGTACTGTATATCTTGGTGGTGATGACTGAACTGACCGCGATTGGCAAGTATGTGAATTACTGGTGGCCACATATTCCTGCGTGGGTCTCGGTGCTGGTGTTTTTTGTGGTGATCACACTGGCCAATCTTGCCAATGTCAAACTGTATGCGGAGTCTGAGTTTTGGCTGTCGATGATTAAAGTTGTGGCGATTATCGCCATGATCATCTTCGGGGTTTATCTGTTGTTGACGGCTGATGTTGGTTCAACTGCATCTGTCACGAACTTATGGGTACATGGCGGGTTTTTCCCACATGGCTTTGAAGGCTTGTTTTATATGCTGGCCTTTATGATGTTTGCCTTTGGCGGCATTGAGCTGATCAGTATGGCGGCTGCGGAAACCGAAGATCCTGAAAAGAACATTCCAAAAGCCGTCAATCAAACGGTGATTCGGGTTTTCCTGTTCTATATTTGCTCGCTGGCGATTCTTTTGTCTTTAGTGCCTTGGAATCAATTGGATTTGGGTGGCTTAGATAAAAGTCCATTTGTGCTTATTTTTAAGCAAATTGGCATTGATTGGGCAGCGCATTTACTGAATTTTATTATTCTGACTGCATCGGTTTCTGTTTGTAATAGTGGGATGTATGCCAATAGTCGCATGCTATTAGGTCTGGCAGAACAAGGCAATGCCCCACAAGTTTTTAAGCAGGTGAATCGACAAGGGACACCGATTGCGGCGGTTTTATTTTCAGCATTACTGATTTTTGGTTGCGTGCTGTTGAATTACTTTTTGCCTGAAAAAGCGCTCAGTTATCTGATTTATATTGTGGTCAGTGCGGCTGTGTTGAATTGGATGATGATCAGTTTGATCCATCTTAAATTTAGACAGAGTATGAAAAAACAGGGCATTCAAACCAAGTTTCCAGCGTTATTTGCACCGTTTAGCAATTATTTTGTTTTAGTGTTTATGCTGATGATTTTATATATCATGTGGAATCAGGGTTTTATGCTTTCCGTGTTGATGCTTCCTGTGTGGATCCTCGTGTTATTTGTTTTATTTAAAACATTGAAGCCGAAGAAAAGCTAAAGCTTAGGTGATGATGTTGAAAAGGACTTAATATGAGTCCTTTTTTATTGGGCTTTTGATCGGTATATAAATTATAGATATTTCAAATCATGTGTCAGTTTGTCTTTTTACTTTTACATTTGTTTTAGACAAGGTCGATGAGTCTGTATTCAAATCAGCGAAGTATTCTTCTAGCCATTTGCATACCACTTAGGGTTGGATTGTGAGATGGCATTCTAACTTTTCAACAATGGAATCAAATAAGCAACTGAATATGAAAATGACTAAGACTTTACTGATTCTCAGTCTGTCTTTGTACGAGTTCAGCATGGCTTTCTGATTAACTTGGATGGAGAGTGAGCTACTCTCATACTTCATCTTTTCGGATTGATATGTATAGATAATTAAATAGGCAAAATCGAGAAAGAGTGATTGTATTTCCAACAGATTGAAGTACTGAGCTATAAAGTTGCTTTTAAATCACGCAAAAAGTAATTTTTAGGAGTAAGGCTCAGCTTTAGTCATCCTGAAAACTATCCACAATTTCTGCGGATAATTTTGGGGGTAAGTCTAATTAAGCTTATTTTTCTATGTACGTTTTGGCTTACACTAATTCAAGCGGATTGCGTCTAGGTCAGTCCCAAGATTTTTTATATGATGCAGTCATAGAGAACAGGAAGTTCCAAAACATAAAACAAAAATGATAAGTTCAACACTAGGATGTGAGGTACGACAGGAGTTATACCTAGCTAACCAATACGAAAAAGCCCGACAGGATGTCGGGCTTTTTTTTATCATCTATAAATGTCTCATTTCACTTTTCGTTTCGAATTTTGGGTTCCAAAGTGGGCAATACGTAGAAAACGTTGAAAAACTGTTTAGCCGAGACAATATACGTTCAAATCCATGACCTGTTTGATGCAGTGATAGGGTTGCGCTTTAGAAAATGTAATAGGAATAATTAACAATCTTTTTCATTCAATACATATTTAGGTGATGGCTTTAAGCGCAGCGATTCGCTGTCTTTGTAGTTTATTCAGCTTGGATACCACGAGCTCATAAGAGCTATGTACCAGATCAATGACTAAATCAGGATCTAAGTCTTCATCCTCATAAATTGAAATCCAATGCTTTTTATTCATATGCCATCCTGCATGAATATACGGATAAATATCACGTAGCATCGCGCCGTGGTCAGGCGTAACTTTTAAGTTACTTAAAGCCGCGCCACTTAAAGATGAATTGAGCAAAAACATTTTATCCATGACTTTATAGACATCACAGCCTTCACCAAAGGGCTGACTACACGTCACTTCTGGCAGGGCAAGTGCAGCTTTTGCAGCAATAAGGTGTAAGGACATGGTGATCATCACTCTAGTGGAAAGCCTTGTGGATATTGTTTAATTTATCCACAGTTTAAGCCAAATGCTTAAGAGGAACAACTCACCATCACCTCAGGAACATCCGTTGGCAAAGGTGCTAAATCTTCCGCTTTCTCTAGTGCTACATTCCGCTCAAACGGTTGGCTAAGCAGGTCAAATAAGCGTTCGACTTCTGAGAAATCATTCCGCTCAGCCAGTTCAATCGCTTTTTGTGCCATGTGATTGCGTAGGATATAAACAGGGTTGGCTTGTTGCATAGCTGCATTGAGTTCTGCCGTGTCTTGATTTGCACGAATCTGTTCATATTGCGCGAGGAAACTTTCAAATTGACGACGGTCAAGGCAGTCATCTTTAATCATTTCATATTGCTGCTCTTGCAAACGCGTAAAGCTTTGTGTGTAGTCGAGCTGTTCAGTTTGTAGAATCCGTAAGAAGGTCATGGCACAGTCAAAACTGTCCGTGTGGAAATGAGGTAAGCCCATTTTCTGACTTAAACCCAGTTTGTAGTGCTCCAAGAACGTGGGTTCATAGTGCTCTAAGCAATCGGCAAGGTCTTGCTTCCATTGTTCTTTGTCATAGTCTTGCGGACAAAGCGGAATGAGGTTATTCAACCATGTCCATAAGTTCCAGTGTCCAATGCTCGGCTGCTGCTGATAGGTATAGCGGCCTTGATAGTCAGAGTGATTGTTAATCCAATTCGGGCGGAAGCGTTCCATAAAACCATAAGGGCCAAAATCGAGGGTTGAACCTGTAATGTTTAAATTATCAGTATTCATCACCCCATGTGCGAAGCCGACCAGTTGCCATTTGGCAATCATTACCGCAGTCCGTTGAATCACTTGGGTTGCAAATGCCAAAACAGGTTGCTCTGCCTCTAAACACTCAGGGTAATGCCATGCGATGCATTTTTGGGTAAATTCGTCGAGTAAATCAGGTTGGTACTGGTTGATCCACTCAAAATGTCCCAAGCGAATATGACAGTCTGATGTACGTAACATCATGGCACCGAGTTCCAATTTTTCCCGCTGCACGCCTTGAGCCGACGAGGTAAAGCCCACCGCGTTGCTTGAAGCCACGCCTAAACTATTCAGCGCATGTCCAGCCAAATACTCACGAATGACGGAGCGAAGTACCGCACGACCATCTCCCATACGCGAGTAAGGAGTAGAGCCTGCACCCTTTAAATGCAGGTCAATGGTTTGCCCATGTTGATCGAGGATTTGTGCGATCAATAAACCCCGACCATCACCGAGCTGTCCTGCCCACTGACCAAATTGATGTCCTGCATAGACCATTGCCAATGGTTCAAACTCACTAAAGGTTTTTTGTCCGCTACAAATCTCTACCCAAGACTGTTTGTCGGCTTCAGACCATTGCAACTGTTCTGCTAAAGCGGCATTGAAATGACCTGCTTTTGCCCCTTTTAGTGGCAAGGGCTGTTGATGGTGATAAAGCTTTGAAGGAAGGAGGGAGTAGCGTGAATTGAACTGCATAGTGAAGGATCACAAGGGATAAGCCATGACCCCATCAATATAGCAAAGTTTTAGTGTTAAGACATATATCCAACTGTTTTAGTCAACTATAAACAGTTTGGCACCTTTTGAGGTGGACGAGCGATGGGCTTCGGCTTGATCCGCAACTTGGTAACTCATGCCAGCCGTGAGGGTAAAGCTACGACCATCATCTAGTTCGGTGTGTAGTTCACCTTCTAAGCACAACAGGATATGTCCTTTAGAACACCAGTGGTCGGCCAAATAGTTCTCAGAATACTCCACCATACGCACGCGAATCGCGTCAAATTGCTGAGTACGCCATAGGGCATAACCCTGATCACCTGTATGGCGGGTGGTTGGTATCTCGGCCCAGTTGGTGATACCGAAAGGAATGTTGTTAATATCCATGCTGTTATCCTTTATGAACTGCTAAAAAAAGCCCCTTGCGGAGCTTTCTTTTGAAATGGTGAATCAGAGATCAATTATTGTGAAACAGGCGCTTTTTTAATGCTACGCATCAAGGTGGTCAAGGTTTGACGGTGATGACCTAAGCGCTGTTCGACTAACTGAAACTCAATTTTGAGCTTTTCATCCATTTGATGGATTTTTTCAGCCACTGCTGTTTTCTTGGCTTGAATTTCTTGTTCTTTCAATTTTGCCCAGTCATTCAAGGTTTGGGTAAAAGCATCATATTCCTGTGCAATACGAGCTTTCGCAGAGCTGATGTCATCACTGACATTGAGACCATGAACTTCTAAGTCTTGCTCAGCATATTTAAACTTCATCGCAAGTTCAGCTTTTTTAATATTGAAGCTCGGAATACGACGTAAGTTTTTAGCTAAACCCAGTTTTGAGCATGACCAAATCAACCATTTGGTTGGGTCATATTGCCACCATTTCACACCGTTACGATAGTCGTATTGGAAAATGTGGTGGTAGTTATGATAACCCTCACCCCAAGTGGCAATGGCTAACCAGAAGTTGTCACGTGCGGTATTTTCGTCTGTATATGGGCGTTTGCCCCACATGTGGCATAAAGAGTTAATGAAGAACGTGACGTGGTGGCTGAGGATTAAACGCATTAATCCGCCCAACAATAACACGCCCCATAAGTCGCCTACAGCCCAACCAATTGGTAATAAAATACCCATGTGGACGCTGATCACTAAAGGAACATAGTATTTGTGTTGGAACATCACCAATTTATCATTCAGTAAATCGGGTGCATTTTTAAAGTCCGGTTCTGCTGATGGATAGTCACGAAGCATCCAACCCATGTGCGCATACCAAAAGCCATTGTTAATCGAGTACGGATCTTTCTCGATATCATCGACATGGCGGTGGTGGGTACGGTGACCTGAACTCCAAAATAAAATACTGTTTTGCACGGCAAAGGTACCCATAATCATCAAAATGATTTTTAAAGGTAAGCTTGCTTCATAAGCACGGTGTGCCCATAAGCGGTGATAGCCAGCGGTAATACCTAAGCTACTAACACCCAGTAATACAAACATACTGATCCAAGCGGCTAAGCTGAAATCATGCTGAAAGGCATATAAGGGAATTGCAATCACAGCCACAATGGGAAGAAAAACCAATGCAAAAATTGCAACCCAGTTAAATGGGGCTTTGGGTAGGGGAGCATTCATCTCCAACAGCACTCCTGAAACCTTGGGAGGTATAAATGGAAGGTCAATCCATTACTTTTTGCATGGATTAAGCTACAGCATATTAGCATGAGCGAACCTTGGTTCACTAGCATTATTGTACAGATGTATTGTACTAAACAGTAACAGAATACGAATGTTTAGATATCGAAATTACCGAAGCTTTTCTAGGCTTTATAGTAGCAGAGCGATCAATATGAAAAATAAACATTTTCACTGCTACTACTCATGTAAAACTCAAGTCAATCTGTGGCCTGTTCAATGCACATCTATCAAATGTTGTAGCATCATTTTAGGAAAATCGGTAATTAATCCATCAATGCCACAGTCACGTAAATGTTTGGCGCGCTCGATGTCATTCACTGTCCAAACACTAATGGCTAAATTCGCTTGTTGTGTGGCTTTTAACAAGTCATCGGTTGCCAGTTGGTTCATCCAGCCGATTTGGCAACAGTCGTATTTGAGCGCTTGTTCAATCGCAAGATGTTGAATATCGTCTTCAATCAATAAGCCACGTTTAAATGTTGAGTGTTGATCTTGGAGTGCTTGTAGGATTTTAAGATCAAAACTGGTGATGACCGCACTGTGTTCAAAGCCTCTAAGTTGCTGTGTGAGATGTTGTGTCAGTCGTTCCGCTTCAGCTTGTGTTTGCACGGCTTTGACTTCAACTTCAAGATGTTCGAAGTCCTGCATAATCTGGAGTGCTTGTCGTAGTGTTGGGGTACTTTGCTTTTCCCAGTCTAGCCAAATATGTGCTTGGTTATAGGCATCGAGTTGTGTGCTGCTTAATGGGTAGAGTGCTTGGTCACTACCTGTGGTTCGGAGCATGTTGTCATCATGCATAATGATCAGCTCATGGTCTTTGAGCTGACGAACATCAAATTCGACCGCACGTATGCCCAGATCATGAATATATTGAAAACCGCCGAGTGTATTTTCTGGGGCTTCGCCACGTGCACCACGATGTCCGATGATTCTCATATTGAACCTGATCTATATACGTCTTTTGCGTGATTGTAGCGCTAAAAATATCTGATTGGGATAGATTCTAAGGTGGAAATATCAGATATGCGTAAATGCGATTCGTAATGGTTTGAGGTAGGACTGAATTTGAATGAAATGCTTCTGTGATATTCACGATCAGAGATGGCTGTGGGCGAGTTTTACGCTTGGACAATGGTTTTGATTGCTTTTCCCAAAAGAAAAGTAACATCAAAAAGTCCTCCAGTGAATTGATCACAGGAAGACTCTGAAAAAATCTATTTCGTTCTAAATACATAGAATTGTTTAAATAGTTTCATTGATATTTTTTTGCCAAAGTACTTCCGAGCCACCTTCAGCACGCTGTAAAGCACGCGATGCAACAAAAAGCCAATCCGATAAGCGGTTGAGCAACTGTAGTGCGGTGCTTTGAATATTTTGATCACGAGTGTGCACCGACATTAAGCTACGTTCAGCTCGGCGACATACCGCTCGTGCTTGATGTGCATAGCTACATGCTAAAGAACCCGAAGGTAAGATAAATTCTTTCAGCATGGGTAAGTCTTCATTCATGCGGTCAATTTCTTGTTCAAGAAACTCAATACAAACCGGTTGCAGCAAGTGATAGTTTGGAATACACACTTCACCGCCTAAGTCGAAAAGCCAATGCTGAATCAGGCTTAAGCTTTTATCCCATGTGGCTTTGTCTGTGATTTGGCTTGCAGTAATTTGAGCACGAAGTACACCAATTGTTGAATTTAGCTCATCGACATCACCGAGTGCGGTAATTCTTAGATCATCTTTAGTCACACGTGATCCATCGCCCAGACCTGTGGTGCCTGAGTCGCCAGTACGGGTATAAATTTTACTTAAACGGTGGCCCATAATTT
>OERV01000339.1_pt1 | contig 12189 bp, 16 predicted proteins | sample 1540121 | NCBI WGS metagenome assembly OERV01 (sample SAMEA3891239, study PRJEB23780) | metagenome | biome: terrestrial biome; feature: animal house; material: water of meat washing | place: Italy | collected 2015-05-12 | reverse complement strand
ATACCAGAAAAGCTTTATCTCTATAAGATAAACTAGCTAACTGGTATTTTTAGGTGTTTTGGGAATTATTCGCATTTAGTAGATTAAGCGTAAATTTATGTGATTTCACCGTGGTTTTTGGTATAATAATTGAGTGGCTAGGATGATCACCGAAAGCTGTTTAACCTGAACAGTTGCCACAAATCTAAATCAGGTTTCAATGAGGATTGAGGAATGAAAAAATATTATATTTATGCCCTAAGCTGGGAGAATAAGACCAAGATTGGATACACATCAAACCCAAGACAAAGATTTGGATGTTTATGTAGTCAATCTGGTGTAAAACAAGAAGACGCAACTTTTAGCTTCTACGAAACAATAAAACCAAAGATCGTTGAGAAATCCTGTCATGTTATGGCTGGGAAAAGTTACGAAAGGTTGGCTGGGGAGTGGTTTAATTGTTCTCATGCTCAAGCGATTTCAATAATAATCTCAAATGTCATTAGTGGCGTATGCGATGAAGAATACAACCCTAAGCTAGAGAGATTGTTATCAGACTTAAAAACAAGCCTAACCGCAGGCGTATCAACAATTATATCAAGTGACTTCAAGTTTAGTAATACTGAGTTTGGTGATATTACTGTTATTAAATCAGATGGTGAAAATTGGTTTGTTCTCAGTGAGGTAATGAGTGTCTTAGGTTATAGTTCAGACCCATCAAGCCTTATTGAAAGAATAAGAGATACATTCAATAGAGCAGGAATAAACCCCAAATTTCACAAAAAAATAAAAGTAGCAACAAGCAACGGTGTGCAATCATCAATAGTTATCAATGAGCAAGGATTGTTTGAGGTGTTGACTTTTGGTCGATCAGGAACAGCAACACTATTTAGAAGCTGGGTTATTCAGAACATTCTTGTTGGAATGATTGATTATGAATAAACAGCAAGCAATAGAATACGGATGCACACACTGGGGATGGGTTGGTGGCTGTAAAACATACTTCACAATTCAGAATGGGCGCGTCACTTACATGGGCAAACCATGGGATCATGCAACTGTCATGAAGTTTTATAAAATCACGTAACAAATTGCCCTCAAACGAGGGCTTTCTTATATCTCCGTTCCGCATACCCCTTCATCTTATCCCAACTATCACTATTCACCACATAACCACGCTCACCGCCCCGTGTTGTGCGCTTCCATGACAAGCCGTATTTATCCAATATCTGCGCCACGCTTTTAGAAGTATTCGCAGGCATACCCATGCGTAACAGTTCACCAGATTTACTTTCACGCCATTGACCATATCGACTTGGAATCAATTTAAGTGATGCAAGCAGGAATCTATTATTATTGTCGCTCACACGGCTTATAATTGCGTCACATTGCGCTTTTCCGAAGAAATCGGTACTCACATCCATTTCACCAAAAATATTCTTTACAGCGTGAATCTGTGCGTTATAGAACCTACGCAATGAAATATTGTTTTCCTGATCCTCCACATCAAATGAATAACCCAACAAACGTGCGAACCTGTCCAATGTCGGCATGTTTTCAAACATATCAATATTTTCGTCCACAATGTCGTGATCAAGGCTAAATCCCAAGCTAGAACGCACCTTGAACGCGATGAGCTGCATTTCTTCCTCATCCGTGGTGTTTTGCTTGCTTTCGATTTCTCTAGCCTTATCTGTGCTGATATTGTCAGCATTGCGGATTGCTGCGCGATATGTATTCTTTAACTCTTTGGACAGTGCTTTCATTTGCTCACTGAGTGAATAATCCACGTTGGCGACCATGCCTTGTATCATCTCAAAGCAGTAGTATTCCAAAAACCACACAAAACCATTGGCAAAGTCTGCCCGATACATTTCTTCGGTGGCTTCAATATGCGCCTTGAATTTCGAGTATTCATTTTCTTTCATGGTTTGGCCCTCGAGCATTGCAGCTTGACGTAGGCCCAAAAGGATACTGGAGGCGTTTACATGCTCATAGCGTTTATTATTGGCTTGCAAGCATACGTGATAGTGTGGCACGTATCGAACCCGACCCAGCATTTGAGCAAAGTCAGAGAAGCAAATAGAGTGACCACTAGCCATACCCGCAATCATCGTGAAATGTGGATTGCCTTTATGCTCCACTGAAACACCCGATGAAATAGCAGGGCTTGCAATCACCATTCGATATTTGCGGCTTTCTTCTTCGATATTCTCCAAAAAACTCTTGATCTGTTTTGTCTTACTGTTTTTTGAAGTGATGGTCAGTATTTCGTATTTATCACCAAACATTTGTTTTAGCACTTCTGCACGTTCCGCGCTTTCAACTGAGAACCATACATTGCCACCGTTATTCAATTCAAGTGTAACCTTGGTCAGTAGGTCAGCACGATCACCATACAAGAAGCATTTGCGCGAAGCATGAACCCAGTTGCCTGTTTTATCCTCCCACCCTTTCCGTGGAATCTGCTCAACAATGGTAAATATTTCATCCGGTCGCGCCTCCTGCATAAAATCCAAAGTCGTTTGATCAATCGAAGCATCGGCTACAATGACATTTTCGGAAGTGTTCACGAGTTCTTTTAGGCCCAAGAATACCGCTTCCTGATTTGCCCCCATGACTTTGCATTCTTTTGATGAAGTGAAACGAATGTTTTGGCTAATCTCGTCAATGGCTAAGTTTTGAATCCGACCAACAAACGGCTGTAATTGCATTGCCTTGATAGATGGCAGGCATATAGCCATACGCTCGGACACTTCGGCTTTTGCGCTAGTCATGTCGTCATAGTTGTCAATGCCTAATTTCTTTGATAGATCAGCAATCAATGAACGTCTATGAGCAATTGCCCCGAAGGTTTTATTTGGTATTTCTGAAAATGGCGTGATGATGTTCCGTGTCTTTCCTGAACCCATTGGAGCGAAAACCAACGACACAGGATTGCTAGGCTTAAAGTCTTGCAATGATGAAACCACGATATGCTCATGCTTGCCCCATGACTGCGGACGTAGTGCTGTTGTTGCCATACGTTTACGGTTTTGAATTGCCCATTGCACACGGCACATGATTGATGTGTGGGTACGTGGATTCAATAATGGATGAGCAATGAATTTACGGATGCTTTCAATATTCATGAATGCAGGTACTTTGTCCGACATGCGGACCGCGACCACCAAAGCAGCGCGAGCGATATCCAAAGGCGCGTTTGATTCTTCTAGCACCTTTTCAGCATCATCAATGTACGGTAGATCGAATGCGTTAAAATAATCCGTATCGGTATCCCTTGCATAGTATTGGGTAGGCAGAACCACGCGTTCATATACCGAATTATAATCGCCTGTTTCGTGATACAGGTCATTGAAGTCGGTCGGCTTGCTAGTGACATCCGAGAAAATAGGATAAACCACATCGGCATCTACAGCGCAACTTGCTTTATATGCTGATTTCAATCCTGTATTGGATTTCTTGTATTGGTCATTATCGGCACATATCACGATACGTGATAGTGGGTATTTCTTACGGACATACTTTGCCACATGCTGTAAGTTACCTGCGTCTATACATGCAAGCGTATAAAGCTGTGTAGCTTCATATAGTGTTGCACCAGTCGCCCAACCTTCGCAAAGTAGGATGGTATGGGTGTATTCACCAAAGGAATGGTAAACGGCTTGTTTCTCGCCTTTGTAGAGTAGCTTTTTATCACCATTCGGCAAAATACCTTGCATCGAAACCAACTCGCCATTTTTATAAAGCGGCACTAATAAGGCATTTTCTTCCGTGCATAGTGTTCCGTCCTCATCTTTATATGACCATTTTCCTACACGGGTACCATGCGGCATTACGTCTTTTTTGAACAAATACGGATGTGTCTCGCACGGCCTAGCATTACTCCACTTTTGCTGCGCCTGATTCTTAGCACTCGCATAGCCTTGAATAACTTTCTTTTGTTCTTCTTGTGCTTCAATTTCGAGTAATTTTTTGCGTTCGGCACGTTGTTTTATGATATGCGGTGATACTTCTTTCTTGCTTTCATCGAACTTAAAGCCGCTATTTATTGCGTAGTAAATTAGTGATCCGATTGTAACCGGACGACCACCATAACCCTTGCGGAAGGTCTTCCAACGGCTCTTAATGTTCTTTCTATCGTATGACGAACCTAGTGAACTCCAAGCATTCCAAATGTCAAAACCCTCCTCCCCTAGTTCAGAATACAAAGACATACCGCAGGAAATCCACAATTGAGAGTCTTCATAGTCAATAAAACTTAATGCTGTCCGAATCGTCTCGATTGACAGCCCTTCAAAATCTTTCTTCACGTTCAACCTCAAAATTGTAAATTGTTGTCTTAAAGTTTGACAATTCATTTAAGTACAACGATAATAGAATTATATTATTTAATCAAGCGATTTATCACACTATTGCAAGCCTAATCAGGCAAGTGGAAGATAGTATGAAAAATCAAACAAAAAGCATAGGGCTAAAGATATGAAGAAAATAACGGAAAACACCGATCAAGCAATAAGTGTTTGTAATAATTGCGGAAATTGCAAAAACAAGCAGAAAAAGGAATTACCGATCAAGCAATTAGAGTCGGACTATGTATCTGATATCCGTAACCACATTAGCCCAATCACAAAGGGGATTGAGAGATGAAAGCAAACCTAAATGACGCGACACATTACAACGAAAGAACCGATGAATATTGGTTGCTTGAAGATGGTGTTTATTACTTGCATTTAAATGGTTTTTGGCAAGTGGCAAGACCAGAAGAAATCAAAGCAGGGCATGGGAATTTGCGGCATCATGCTTTGATTAATCTCTGATAAACACAAATTAAACATATATCCTTGTTGATGAAATTATATATTTATATTAAAATATATAAACCAATCAACAAAGGTATATATTATGAAAACGGCTGTAGTTATGAAACGTGAGTTATTTGGCTGTGAAGTTGAGCAAAATAGCAAGACTGAAATGTTCAATGCAACAACATTGTCTAAAGCAGGGAATAAGTGGCGACAAGACAATGGATTGTCTGAGTTTAATTTATCTCAGTGGTTAAAGACAAAGACAACACAGGAATTTATTGATACGTTAAAACAAAAGTATGACAACGTAATTATTGTTGGTCGTGGCAGAAGCTCGGCTACATGGGTTCATCCTTTGCTTTTTATTGACATGGCTTTGGCAATTAGCCCAACCCTTAAAGTTGAGGTTTATCAGTGGTTGTTTGATAACTTGATAAAATATCGCAATGACTCAGGTGATAGTTATAAAGAAATGACAGGGGCATTATTCTTAAATATGGATAATAAATCTGAATTTGCAAAATACATCACCAATGTGGCTACTAAAATCAAAGATCATTGTGGTGTAACTGATTGGCAAACAGCGACAGAAGTGCAACTAAAGAAACGTGACAAGATACATGATGCGATTGTTCTTTTAGTCGGGGTTGTTCGCAGTAATGACGAAGCTGTGCGCTTAGCTTTAGAAAAGAACAAATAATAAAAAGGCTATGCCTGAAATCAATCAAGCATAGCCACCAATCAACAGGTTTATATTAACATGAGCTACACCCTTCGACCATACCAACAAGACGCTGTAAATGTCGCTGTAAATTGGATGCGTAAAAACTCAGAGCCAGCACTGCTAGAGTTAGCAACTGGTGCGGGCAAGAGTCTTATTTGTGCCGAGATTGCAAAAATACTTGTCGGACTGAGTAAAAAGAAAGTGCTTTGCTTATGTCCAACTTCTGAACTTGTAGAGCAGAACTATGAAAAGTATTTGCTCACAGGTAACAAAGCATCGGTTTACTCGGCTTCATCATCATTTAAAAAACAGGCATGGTATCAGTGGGAAGATGTTGTATTTGCGACTGAGGGGACATTTAAAACCCAAGCTGAAAAAGTGGGTTCTTATTTCTCATGCGTGATTTTAGATGAATGTCACAAGATTACACCGACAATCAAAAAGATTATTAATGATATGAGAATAGGTAGTCCTAATTTACGGACAGTAGGCATGTCCGCGACCCCATATCGGATGCTTACAGGGTATATCTATGCAATAGATGAAAACAATAGACTGCTAAATGAAAGCGAAACAATAGATCCGTATTTCAGAAAGAAACTTATCAGTATTGATGGTAAATTTTTGACAGATCAAGGATTTTTAACGCCAATTACTGTAGGGAAGATCGGTGCAGAGCAATATAATACTTCATCACTTGTCTTAAAGAATGGCAAATATACACCAGAATCATTAGATGAGGCATTTGTGGGCAAAGGTCAAAAGACTGCTGACATTGTTGCCGATATTGTTCATAATGCTAATGGTAGAATGTCAACAGGTGTGATGATATTCGGGGCAACTATTGATCATTGTTATGAAATCATGGAAAGCCTTCCTGCTTATAATTCTGCAATGGTCACAGGGAATACACCAAAAGAAGAGCGTAAACAAATCATCAAGGATTATAAGGATAAGAAAATAAAATACCTTGTGAATGTATCAGTCTTGACTACTGGTTTTGACGCACCACACACAGACATTATTGCAACTCTAAGGCGGTCAGAATCACTGTCGTTAATTGAGCAGATCAAAGGTCGTGGCGCTAGATTGTATGATGGGAAAAAGGATTATCTATGGCTTTGCTATGCAGGAAATATTGATGAGCATTATCCTGATGGGAATATTTATAATCCAGTGGTAAAAACAAAGAAATCCAAGTCGTCCGTAAAACACGAAGTCACATGCCCTGACTGTCATAGCGTAAACAGCGTAACCATGAGACCAAACCCTGATGGCTATAACATTGACCAATTCGGATACTTTCTCGACCTTGCAGGCGAACGTGTGGAATATGAAGGGCAACATTTTCCCGCGCATTTTAGCCGACGTTGCAGCCATGTCGAAGTGAAAGGCCATAATGTTTTTGAGCGTTGCGGGTATTACTGGTCATATAAAGAGTGTACCGAGTGTGGGGAGAAAAACGACCTTACAGCACGGAAGTGTACTGGATGCGGCGTACAGCTTATTGACCCAAATCAGAAATTGATCGCAGAGTTCAAAGCTTTCAAAAAAGATTTAAGCCAGGTTCAGACCGATGCAATCAACTTTATTCGCAAGAAGAACATTAAAACAAAGTCAGGCAATGACGGCATACAAATCAGCTTCGGTACGCCTGAACGGATTGTTCAAGTGATCATGTCGAATAAGGTTATGCCTAAATTCTATGACCTGTTTTTAAATACCGACTTTGCACCAAAAACCATTACTTACAAAAAGTCATCAAGTGGCTATATGCACATTTATGACTTTAACCGTGAAACTGATATTGAGAAATTTAATAGGGAGAATCAAGTAGCATAATGGCAAGATATAAAGGCAGGGAGTACAAAGTGCATAAGATGGCAAAGCAAAGAGTAGTCCTTATAAAAGAAGATGGACTTTTAATTGTGCCACGAAAATCAGTTGAATTAACAAAGAGGGAGCGCAAGCAATGATCCGCTGCCACCGATGCGGCAAACTAAAAGAGCCGATCCAATTTAGAAAATTAAAACCTGTGTGGTGTACCTGGTGCATCAATTGCGAAAACACCCCTATTGGAGATATGCCAAAATGATCAACTTAATGAATGGCGATTGCCTAGACCTAATGAAAACCATACCTGATGGTAGCGTGGATATGATTTTGACAGACCCGCCTTATGGTACAACTGCATGTAAATGGGATACAGTGATTCCTTTTGAGCCGATGTGGGCGGAGTTGAAGCGGATCATCAAACCTAATGGGGCTATTGTTTTATTTGGTAGTGAGCCTTTTTCTAGTTTACTAAGATGCTCAAACTTAAAGATGTTTAAATATGATTGGATATGGGAAAAATCAAAAGCTACAGGGTTCTTAAACAGTAAGAAGCAACCACTAAGGGCACATGAAATCATATCTGTATTTTACAGTAAGCCTCCAACATATACTCCACAAATGACAGAAGGTGTTGCTTATAACAAGGGAGTGCGTAAGGAACAGACACAGAACGATGTGTATGGTAGCTTTGATCAAGTTGAAGTAAAGAGTAATGGTCTTAGATTCCCTCGAAGTGTGCAGTATTTTAAAACAGCAGAGAGCGAAGGTGGTTTTCATAAAACACAAAAGCCTGTAGCATTGTTGGAATACTTAATTAAAACCTACACTCAAGAGTGTGAAACAGTTTTAGATTTTACAATGGGATCGGGTTCCACAGGTGTAGCAGCTTTAAATACCAATCGCAAATTCATCGGCATTGAACTAGACGAAACTTATTTCAGTATTGCACAGGAACGCATCAAATGATCAAAACCTACGGACAACAACAAGCAGGCAAGCAGCCAAGTGAAGCGAACGAGATGACGACTTTCTTCAACCAACTGAAAAAGCGTTATCCTGAAATCCATGCACTTGCTTTGCATGTTCGCAACGAAGGCAAGCGCGACCACAAGGACACCAACATTATGAAGATGCAAGGTGGCTTTATAAAAGGTGCGCCAGACATTGTTATTGTTGGCAGTCCAACTTTCTTGTGTGAAATGAAATCAAAGGCTAAAAGTTCAAGAACTTCAAAAGAACAGGATGCCTTTTTAGAACGTGCAGACCGTGCAGGGTGCTTTTGTTGTGTGGCTTATGGTTGGGAAGCTGCGATTGAAGCTGTAGAAGAATGGATAAAAGAAAACCCCTTATAGGGGTTTTAATTTACTGAGTTTATAGTCGCAGTACTCCCATGTTTTATGCCCATACGATGGTGTTATTTTCTTTTGACTACCATCGGGCTGCACAATAAAGTAAATAATAACCTTGTTATACTGTCTGTAATAATGCGTCGCCCCTTCCGGTGCTTTACTTCTAATCTCATCTAATGATATAGTCATCTTACTCAATCTCCGCCCTGCCCCAATATCCAGCAGGGTATTTTTTATCTGAATGCAACCAAAGTTACAAGGTAGCCTTTATCTGTTTTGGTATACGAAAACTTTTTCTTATTGCGTTTACCATGCCAATATAAAGCGCGTGAAACCTGCGGCACATCATAAGCACCCACGACCATTGTATTTTGTCCAATTTCTGTTAATTCCAATACTTGCGGAATAAAACCTAAAGGGTGTCCGTTCATTCTAAAAAAATCTCTGCGTTCAATATAATTCTATTATAAAGCATAAATTCTATGTTGCAATACTATTATAAGTGTAATAGAATACTATTATTGAAACGGAGTACAGAACATGAATGCAGTGAGTTTTGATTTTTTAAATGAAGTTGGTGATGTTGAAGTTTCTAATGGCATTGTTTATTTTAAACTGCATCGCACTTTGAATAGCGCATCGCCTGCATATATCACAGCTTACATTGAGCCAGAAGTTAAACAGATTAGTGTTGAAGATAATCACACACTAGACCCGCAGAGTGCGTTTGATAGAGATATAGATTGCTTTTATATTGACACCGAAACCGTGGCATTGGTTGATGATTTTGACAACGTGCATGCGATTCAAGATATGCCGTTTGTTTTGACTGGCGAACAAGTGAACACGATTAATTCATATTTAGAAGATATTGCAAAAGAAGAGATGGTGGCATAAGCCACCTTGGAGATTGAGAAAATGAACGAACTAACCACACAAACCATTGACCCGATGCTACAAATGATTGAGCGTGTAGCACTTGACCCGAATGCAGACGTATCGAAGCTAGAGAAATTAATCGAACTTAGTGAACGTGTTAGCGACCGCCAGGCTAAAGCCGATTTTGATAAAGCGATGCTAGGCTTTCAAGTTGAAAAAGGTGTAATCGAAAAGGCATCTGTAGCCAATAAAACCAAGTATGCAAAACTTGAGTATATGCAGTCCATTGTTGACCCTGTACTACGCAAGCATCAATTGTTTGTCCGTTGGAGTACCGAAGCATTGCCTAGTGGGAAAACTCGCGTGACGTGCATTTGTACGCATATTGGCGGTCACTCTGAAACATCAAGCATGGATGTAAACCCTGATAAAAGCGGAAGCAAAAACGAGATTCAAGCGGAAGGTTCGGCAATTACTTATGCACAGCGTTACACAATGAAGTCATTGCTTGGCTTAGTTATCGCGGAAGATACAGACGGCAACGTAAAAGCAACGCTTACAGCTTCACAGGTTAAGATTCTTGAGAAGAAGCTAGACTACTTGGCACCTGACGCAAAAGCTAAAATGATTGCCCATATTGGCTGTGAATTGAATGAAATTGAAAAGGGTGCATTTGACTACTGGTGTAATGCTTTGGATTCAAAAGTGGCCAAGAAAGGGGAAGGGGAATGATTATTAAAATATGCGACAACCTGATAATAAACATAGATAGAATTGACCATGTTTTTAATAATGAATTGCAAATGATTGATGGAACAAAATTTAAACTGAATGAAATTGGATTGCGTAACATCCAAAAAGTAGCGGATGAGATGCAAAAAGATTTATTTAAGCCGGAGCAAAGCAATGCAAATCCACACTGATATAGAACAAGGCACAAAAGAGTGGTTAGACCTTCGACTAGGTTTAATTACTTGCTCGGAAATCAAAACCATTCGCGCTGATGGTGCGGGAGCACAAACCTACATTAACGGCTTGGCTTATGAGCGTATCACTGGCGAACCTAGTAAAATATTTGAAGGCAATGAATGGACAAATCGCGGTCATGAACTAGAACATGTAGCGCGTGACCTGTACCAACAAAAGACAGGTCATGAAGTTGAAGAAGTCAGCTTTATTGAAAACTTGGGTTTTGGATATAGTCCCGATGGTTTAATTGGCTTGGATGGGGCAATGGAAATCAAAGCAAAACAGCCACAGGTTCAAATTTCTATCTTGCGTTCAGGTGAAATACCTAAAGAACATTTAGATCAATTGGATGGCGGCCTATTGTGTTCTGATAGAAATTGGATAGACTTTATCGCTTACTGTCCAAACCTTCCGATTTTCATTAAGCGTGTTTATGCGGAAGAACGTAAAGCACAGCTTGAAAAACTTAACACTTTAATTGAAAAGTACAACAAACAGATTGACGATGTTGTTAATCAAATTATGGAGATGTATTAATGAACGAACTAATCGCAAAGATTGAGCAATGGGCGGAAGACCGCAACATCATTAAAGGCAGCAAGCCGATTGATCAAGCTATGAAGTTATTTTCTGAATTTGGCGAACTTGCGGATAATGTCGGGAAAGGCCGAGATTGCCGTGATGATATTGGTGATTGCGCAGTAGTGTTAATTATTATGTGCAGACAGCTGAGAATCTCAACCATAGATTCAATTCAAAAAGATAATGACAATTACAGCATAAAAGAGTCTGTGACATGGGCAGGATACTGGATGTGTAGTTGGGTTCATGAGGGCATGAACAATAATGAGGAATTAGTGTTTATATTTTCAAATCTAATTAACATCGCAGAACTATCAGGAGCAACCCTAGAAGAATGCGTCCAAATCGCATACAACGACATTAAAGATCGCAAAGGCCTAATGCACAACGGAGTATTCATCAAGGAATCCGATCCAGCTTATGCGCCTGTTGTTGCTGCCATCGAATCAAATTGCACCATTGATGAGGATGCGCTAGACAACATCGAAGCAGATAAGCGCATGGCTACACAAAAACGAATTTCAGTTAATTTAGAGGATTTATAATCATGGCGACTATCACGGTTCTAGGCAAACTAGGCAAAGATGTTGAAGTAAAAAGCGTAAACGGCACGACATTGGCTAAATTCTCGATTGCTGAAAATGTCGGCTTTGGTGATAAGCAAGTCACAATTTGGTACGATGTTAGTTTGTGGGGCAAGCAAGCAGAATCAAAACTGATTGACTACTTGAACAAAGGCACACAAGTCCATGTTAGCGGTGAATTTTCGCAACGTGAATACAATGGCAAGCAGTATAATGAAATCCGTGTGTATGACTTAAAGTTATGTGGTGGCAAACAGGAAGCACAGCCACAGCAAGCACAACCTAAACCACAGCAACCAACTTACGCAAAGAATCCACAAGCGCAACCACCTGCTGATTTAGACGCAGACCTACCTTTCTGATATATAAAACACCCGCCACGATAGAAATGTCGTGGCATTTAAGGAAAATGAAAAATGAAAGTTAATGTAAAAAAACTAGATAGTAATGCTGTTATCCCAACTTATGCAAAGCATGGT
>OERV01000317.1_pt1 | contig 13163 bp, 14 predicted proteins | sample 1540121 | NCBI WGS metagenome assembly OERV01 (sample SAMEA3891239, study PRJEB23780) | metagenome | biome: terrestrial biome; feature: animal house; material: water of meat washing | place: Italy | collected 2015-05-12 | reverse complement strand
CTTTTTACCTGTACAATATTTTTTCTCCCTGTCATTAGACCAGTTTGCAATTAATTGAAATATATAAATAAACCTGATTTTCACCTGCCAGATGGAGTTGCTTATGTCAAATGTGAGCGGGATCGGTGATGCTTATTACTGGAGTGTTTTTAAAATCGCCGAGGCCTTTGGGCTTCACCGGGACACAGTAAAAAAACGGCTCCTCGCGGCCAACACTCCTGTGGCTGCGACTGTCAGGGGGAACCCCGTTTACGCCCTGCAGCATGTCGGGCCCGCCCTGTTTAGTGTGAAGCATGAGGCAGCAGACTCTGTTCATGATCCATCCCGTATGGAGCCGAAAGAGAGAAAGGACTGGTACCAGTCTGAAAATGAAAGGATCAAGCTGGAAAAGGAGCAGCGGAAACTCATCCCAGTTGATGAAGTAGTCATCGTCTATTCGTCCATGAGAAAGGCTGTCGTCCAGGTTCTGGAGACAATTCCGGATGTTCTTGAACGCGATTGCGCCCTGACTCCTCAGGCCGTCGGCGTTGTACAGCAGGCCATTGATGACCTGCGATACACTCTTCAGGAAAAATCCTACGAGGCTTGTGCTGCTGAATTAATTCCTGATGAGGAAGGAGAGAGTCTCTAGGAGGAATAATGGGTTTTTCATCAGCCCGAAATTTGGGAAGGGACATATCGGCAGGATTTTCCCCACCACGTCGCATGCCGATTTCGGAGGCTGTTAAAAAATTCATGCGTGTTCCCAAGGGGGCTGGTAACTCGGTGCCATGGGATCCTGAACTGACACCCTACATCATTGAGCCCATGAACTGCCTGGCATCGCGTGAATACGATGCGGTGATTTTTGTTGGTCCTGCGCGAACAGGGAAGACCATTGGTCTGATCGATGGATGGATTGTCTATACCATCGTTTGCGATCCTTCGGACATGCTCGTTGTGCAGATGACCGAAGATAAGGCCCGCGAGCATTCTAAAAAGCGCCTCGACAGAACGTTCAGAAGCAGTGCGGCGGTAAAGAAAAGAATGAGTCCACGTCGTAACGACAATAATGTCCATGATAAGACGTTCAGGGATGGCTCGTTCCTTAAAATTGGTTGGCCCTCGGTCAACATTATGTCGTCGTCGGATTACCGGTTTGTCGCCTTAACCGATTACGACCGTTTTCCGGAGAATATCGACAGCGAGGGTGATGGTTTCTCCCTGGCCTCAAAACGTACCACCACATTTATGTCCGCCGGGATGACTCTGGTGGAGAGCTCGCCGGGACGTGACATCTGCGACAGCAAATGGCGACGTAAGTCGCCTCATGAAGCGCCACCGACGACTGGTATTCTTTCCCTTTACAATCGTGGTGACCGCCGCCGCTGGTACTGGCCATGTCCGCACTGCGGTGAATATTTTCAGCCAGCTATGGATGCCATGACCGGCTACCGTAATGAACCGGATCCCTTTAAAGCCAGTGAGGCGGCGTATCTACTTTGCCCGCACTGCAGCGGCATTATCACTGCGGAGAAAAAGCGTGAGCTCAATAGTGCAGGAGTCTGGTTACGTGAAGGTCAGGTCATTGATCGTAACGGCAACGTTTCCGGTGAACCGCGCCGCTCCCGTATCGCCAGTTTCTGGATGGAAGGGCCAGCTGCTGCGTATCAGACCTGGGCGCAACTGGTTTACAAATTACTGACTGCAGAACAGGAGTATGAAGCGACAGGAAGCGAAGAAACACTCAGGGCGGTTATCAACACCGACTGGGGATTGCCTTATCTTCCTCGTGCCAGCATGGAGCAACGAAAAAGTGAACTGCTTGAGCAGCGGGCAGAGCCAGTTCCTTCCCGCAGTGTGCCGGATGGCGTTAATTTCCTTGTGGCGACAGTGGATGTGCAGGCGGGACGTCATCGCCGTTTTGTGGTTCAGGTAACGGGCTATGGCAGCCGTGGCGAACGCTGGATTATTGATCGTTACAACATCACGCAGTCATTGCGCGGTGACAGCGACGGGGAGAGCCAGCGAATTGATCCGGCCAGCTATCCGGAAGACTGGGATGTCCTGCTGACGGATGTTTTTCATAAAAGCTGGCCGCTGGCCTCCGATCCTTCTCAACAAATGCGACTGATGGCAATGGCGGTGGACTCCGGCGGTGAAGACGGGGTCACTGATAATGCCTATAAATTCTGGCGTCGTTGCCGTCGTGATGGCCTTGGTAAACGTATTTACCTGTTTAAGGGCGACAGCATCCGGCGAGCAAAACTGATCACCCGTACATTCCCTGATAACACCGGACGAACGGGCCGACGGGCGCAGGCCGCAGGTGATGTGCCGCTCTGGCTTCTTCAGACGGATGCCCTGAAAGACCGGGTGAATAACGCGTTATGGCGTGACTCGCCAGGTCCAGGCTATGTGCATTTCCCTGACTGGCTGGGGAGCTGGTTTTACGACGAACTGACGTATGAAGAGCGGAGCAGTGACGGGAAATGGAGTAAGCCGGGTCGCGGTGCCAACGAAGCTTTTGACCTGATGGTGTATGCCGAGGCTCTGGTCATTCTGCATGGATACGAAAAGATCCGCTGGCCGGATGCACCGGAGTGGGCGAGCCGGGAAACCTGGCTGGAGTGTGTCCCGGACAGTACCGAACCGTCACCCTCACCGGAACCGGTACCCACGCCTGTTAAAAAACAAAAACGGAAGAAAACAGTAACTGACGATGTTAACCCCTGGCTGACTTCCGGAGGATGGTTATGAACCAGAATGATATCGAAGCCATGATTCAGCGTTATACGGAAGCTGAAATGGCGGTGCTGGACGGAAAATCCGTCACCTTTAATGGTCAGCAGATGACCATGGAAAACTTATCTGAGATCCGGCAGGGGCGGCAGGAGTGGGAGCGCCGCCTTGCGGCTCTGATTACACGACGACGGGGGCATCCCGGGTACCGGCTGGCGAGGTTCTGATGGCAATTCTTGATGATGTGATTGGCGTTTTTTCACCAGGATGGAAAGCGGCAAGGCTGCGTTCCCGTGCGGTGATCCAGGCTTATGAGGCCGTAAAAACGACGCGGACACACAAAGCCCGGCGGGAAAACCGAACTGCCGACCAGTTAAGCCAGTACGGGGCCGTGTCGTTACGTGAGCAGGCCCGTTACCTTGATAACAACCACGATCTGGTTATTGGTGTATTTGACAAGCTGGAAGAACGGGTGGTGGGGAAAAACGGGATTATTGTCGAGCCACATCCGGTATTACGCAATGGGGCCATTGCCCGTGATCTGGCAGCGGAGATACGCACCCGATGGAGTGAATGGTCTGTCAGTCCGGAAGTCACCGGGCAGTTTACCCGTCCGATGCTGGAACGTCTGATGCTGCGTACCTGGCTGCGCGATGGTGAGGTGTTTGCCCAGATGGTTTCCGGGCGCATAAACAGCCTGACGCCTTCTGCCGGTGTTCATTTCTGGCTGGAGGCGCTCGAGCCGGACTTTATTCCCATGACCAGTGATGAGAGCAACAGGCTGAATCAGGGCGTGTTTGTTGATGACTGGGGGCGTCCCGAAAAATATCTGGTGTATAAAAGCCGTCCCGTATCCGGACGGCAGATGGAAACCAAAGAAGTGGATGCAGAGCGAATGCTGCATCTTAAATTTGTTCGCCGTCTGCACCAGATGCGCGGGACGTCTTTGTTGTCCGGTGTGCTGATCCGCCTCAGTGCTCTGAAAGAGTATGAAGATTCTGAGCTGACTGCAGCAAGGATCGCCGCTGCTCTGGGGATGTACATCCGGAAAGGCGACGGACAGAGCTATGAAACGGATGGTAATGACAGCAAGGAGAATGAACGCGAGCTTACCATTCAGCCAGGCATTATTTACGACGATCTGAAACCCGGCGAAGAAATCGGAATGGTGAAGTCGGATCGTCCCAATCCTAACCTTGAAACTTTTCGTAATGGTCAGTTGCGTGCCGTGGCTGCGGGCAGTCGTCTGAGTTTTTCCAGTACAGCGCGCAACTATAACGGCACTTACAGCGCCCAGCGTCAGGAGCTGGTTGAATCCACTGATGGCTACCTGATCCTGCAGGACTGGTTTATTGGTGCCGTCACCCGCCCGATGTATCGTGCCTGGCTGAAACAGGCTGTGGCATCCGGTGTTATCAGGCTACCCCGCGATCTTGATCGTTCTTCACTGTATACCGCGGTGTATTCCGGACCGGTGATGCCGTGGATTGACCCTGTTAAGGAGGCTGAGGCCTGGAAAATTCAGATTCGTGGTGGAGCGGCGACAGAATCAGACTGGGTACGTGCAGGTGGTCGTAATCCGGATGATGTCAAACGTCGGCGCAAGGCCGAAATTGATGAAAACCGCAAGCTGGATCTGGTATTTGATACCGATCCGGCCAGTGATAAAGGAGGCAGCAGTGCCGCAACGAAACGACAGGAGCCGCAGCACACCGACGACCAGTCCGAAGAATAATTCCTGGTTCAGGATGCAGGCTGGTCACCAGAGTGACGCGGATATTTATATTTATGACGAGATTGGTTTCTGGGGTGTTACAGCGAAGCAGTTTATCAGTGATCTGAATGCACTGGGCGATATCACCCACATTAATCTCCATATTAATTCACCGGGTGGCGATGTCTTTGAAGGCATCGCCATTTTTAATGCACTGAAAACACATGGTGCGTCCATTACCGTTTATGTCGACGGTGTGGCGGCGTCAATGGCGTCGGTCATTGCGATGGTGGGAAACCCGGTCATTATGCCGGAAAACACTTTCATGATGATTCATAAACCATTTGGCTTTACGGGCGGTGATGCGGAGGACATGCGCACCTATGCCGACCTGCTCGATAAAGTTGAGGCGGTTCTGTTACCCGCTTATGCACAGAAAACCGGGAAAACCACCGATGAAATTGCTGCCATGCTGGCGGATGAGACCTGGATGTCCGGTGCCGAATGTCTGGCACATGGATTTGCTGATCAGGTGACGCCAGCCGTTAAGGCAATGGCATGTATTCAGTCAAAACGTACAGAGGAATTTAAAAAGATGCCGGAATCCATTCGAAACATGATTACTCCGCCACGCAACAGTGCTCCACGCGTACAGGATGATGAACCTGCAGCCTCCCGGACGCCAGTGCAGGCAGCAGCACCCGTGGTGGATGAAAACAGTATCCGTGCGCAGGTACTGGCAGAGCAAAAAGCGCGTGTAAACGGTATTAATGATCTGTTTGCCATGTTTGGCGGGCGTTATCAGACGCTGCAGGCTCAGTGTCTTGCCGATCCTGAATGTTCGCTGGAGCAGGCCCGCGAAAAGCTGTTGAACGAGATGGGGCGCGAGTCCACGCCATCCAATAAAAATACCCCGGCTCATATTTATGCCGGTAACGGTAATTTTGTGGGGGACGGGATCCGCCAGGCGCTGATGGCGCGCGCCGGGTTTGAAAAAACCGAACGTGATAATGTCTACAACGGGATGACCCTGCGTGAATATGCCCGTATGTCACTGACTGAACGGGGTATTGGGGTTTCCAGTTATAACCCGATGCAGATGGTCGGTGCGGCGTTCACACACAGTACGTCTGACTTCGGTAATATTCTGCTGGATGTTGCGAACAAAGCCATTCTGCAGGGCTGGGAAGATGCCCCTGAAACCTATGAACAGTGGACGCGGAAAGGTCAGTTGTCTGATTTTAAAATTGCCCATCGTGTGGGTATGGGGGGCTTCAGTGCTCTGCGTCAGGTGCGTGAAGGGGCGGAATATAAATACGTCACCACCGGAGATAAACAGGCCACTATTGCACTGGCGACCTATGGCGAGCTGTTCAGTATCACCCGTCAGGCCATTATCAATGATGATCTGAATATGCTGACCGATGTCCCGATGAAGCTGGGCCGTGCGGCGAAATCCACTATTGCCGATCTGGTTTATGCCATTCTGACGTCTAACCCGAAAATCTCCACAGATAATGTAAGTCTGTTCGATAAAGCGAAACATGCAAACGTACTGGAGAGCGCTGCAATGGACGTGGCATCGCTGGATAAAGCCCGCCAGTTGATGCGCGTTCAGAAAGAGGGGGAGCGTCATCTGAATATTCGTCCTGCGTTCGTACTGGTACCGACGGCGATGGAGTCTGTTGCTAACCAGGTCATTCGCTCCTCAAGTGTCAAGGGGGCTGACATTAACGCCGGTATTATTAACCCGGTGAAAGATTTTGCGACCGTTATTGCAGAGCCTCGTCTTGATGATAACAGCCAGACCACCTTCTACCTGGCTGCGTCAAAAGGCTCCGATACGATTGAAGTGGCTTATCTCAACGGTGTGGATACGCCATATATTGATCAGATGGAGGGCTTCAGTGTGGATGGCGTGACAACGAAAGTGCGTATTGACGCCGGTGTCGCGCCAGTTGATCACCGCGGTCTGGTGAAATGTACGGCGTAAACGTCGCAGACAACAACTCTGATGGCCCGTAAGGGCTTTTTTTGTACCTGAAATCAGCCCCTGAACGGGGCTGTGCGGAGACAGTTATGGCAAAGAATTTTGTAGAAGAAGGAAAAACGGTGGCGATTGTTGCCAGTGCAGCCATCAGCAGCGGAGATCTGGTGCAGGTGGGTGATGTTTTTGCGGTGGCGCTGACCGATATTCCACAGGGTGAAACAGGCGACGGCATGACCGAAGGTGTGTTTATGCTGCCTAAGCTGAAAACGGATGACATGAAAACGGGTAAGAAGGTTTATCTGAAGTCCGGAAAAGTTCAGCTGACTAACAGCGGCTCTGATCCGCTGGTCGGGGTTGTCTGGGCAGATGCCGGAACCAGTGCAGAAGAAGTGCCGGTAAAACTCAATGTCTGATCCCTTTTCCCGGCTGGCAGCGCGTATGGATGCGATCACGGTCAGAAAGATGGGAAAGACAGCCTCGATTAATGATGCCGATATGACTGTGATCCCGGGAGAAACACTGGCAGAGCTGAATGCTCTGTCCGGACCTGCGGTCTCTCTGGTGGTGTTTTCTTCGGGATACCGCCCACGGCGCGGGGATCGCGTTGTTTATGACGGACAACAATGGACGGTCACACGGCATGAACGCTTTAACGGTAAGCCAATGATCTTTATTGAGTAAAGAGGTGTGGGATGAAGGGGCTTGAGAATGCCATCCGCAATCTGAACAGCCTTGATACCCGTATGGTGCCACAGGCCAGCGCATGGGCGATAAACCGTGTGGCACAGAAAGCGGTCTCGGTTGCCACCCGGCAGGTTGCCGGGAATACCGTTGCGGGAGATAACCAGGTGAAAGGGATCCCCCTGAAACTGGTACGTCAGCGTGTCCGGGTGTTTAAAGCCAGTCCGTCAGGAAAAATGACGGCCAGGATCCGCGTTAACCGGGGCAATCTGCCCGCCATTAAGCTGGGGACAGCCCGGGTCAGACTGGCCCGGCGTGGTGGAAAACTGCAGTACCGTGGCAGTGTGCTGAAGGTGGGTAAATATCTTTTCCGGGATGCGTTTATTCAGCAACTGGCGAATGGTCGCTGGCATGTGATGCGGCGTATTGATGGCAAAAATCGTTACCCCATTGATGTGGTGAAAGTCCCGCTGTCCGGACCGCTGACACAGGCATTTGAAGATGCCCGCGACCGCATTATTGCTGCGGAAATGCCGAAACAGCTGGGGTATGCACTGAAACAACAACTGAGGTTATGGCTGACCCGATGAACCGACATACACAAATCCGCCAGGCCGTACTGGCACGCCTTCGGGAACAGTGTGGAGACAGCGCCACGTTTTTTGACGGGCTTCCGGCATTTATTGATGCGCAGGAACTGCCTGCCGTGGCGGTGTGGCTGAGTGATGCTCAGTACACCGGAAAAATGACGGATGAAGATGACTGGCAGGCTGTTCTGCATATTGCTGTCTTCATCCGGGAACAGGCACCGGATTCAGAGCTGGATATGTGGATGGAGAGCACCATTTTCCCGGCCCTGAATGATATACCGGCACTTTCCGGACTCATCGACACCCTGATCCCTCTCGGTTTTAACTATCAACGTGATAATGAGATGGCCACCTGGGCGATGGCGGAAATCACGTACCAGATCACGTACACGAATTAAAGGAGGTGGCAATGACCACACCAAATCCACTGGCAAAGACGAAAGGTGCGGGGACGACGTTCTGGATGTATACCGGCAACGGCGATGCGTTTGCGAACCCTTTGTCGGACACTGACTGGCTGCGTCTTGCGATGGTGAAGGATCTGCAACCTGGCGAAATGACCGCTGATGCAGAAGATGACACTTATCTCGATGATGAAGATGCAGACTGGAAAACGACAACCCAGGGGCAGAAATCCGTCGGTGATACTTCGGCGACGCTGGCCTGGCGTCCGGGTGACAGCGGGCAGAAAAAACTGGTTCAGTTGTTCGACTCCGGTGAAGTCTGCGCGTTTCGTATCAAATATCCCAACGGCACTGTTGATGTTTTCCGTGGCTGGCTGAGCTCACTGGGTAAAACCATTGCCTCAAAAGACGTGATGACCCGCACAGTGAAAATCAGCGGTGTGGGGCGTCCGTATCTGGCAGAGGAAGGCACTGAAACCGTGAGCGTTACCGGGCTGACGGTGGCACCGGCATCTGCCAGTGTAAAAGTGGGAGCAACCACCACGCTGACCTTTACAGTAAAACCTGACGGAGCCAGTGACAAAGCGATCAGTGTGCATTCGACAGATCCACAGACTGCCACGGTGACCCTGAACGGGCTTGTGGCCACGGTGAAAGGCGTGAAGCAGGGCAGTGTCAGCATTGTGGGCATGACTTCTGACGGCGATTTTGTGGCAGTGGCTGCGGTGGCTGTCAGCGCCGCAGGTTAACAGGACGATACTCATCATTTGCCCCGGTTATCCGGGGCTTTTTTGCAGGTGGAGAACATGATGTTTCTGAAACAGGGCACGTTTAATTATGAAAAGCAGTCCGTGGTGCTCAGTGAGCTGTCCGGGCTGCAGAGAATTGAATATCTGGCGTTTGTTCAGCAGCGAACGGCAAAGTTTGATGCCGAAGAGGGAGAACTGCCGGAGGCTGAACGACAGATTGCTTTTCTGCGGATGGGGATGGATATCAATGCCTGGCTGGTTTCCCGCTCACTGTGGAATGCGGAACAGTCTCAGGATGTTGAGACGCTTTGCGCATCCGTTATTACAACATGGTCGTATGATGCCCTGGGAGCGGGGGCGGAGATGGTTCTGTCGCTGAGCGGTATGGGAGTCATTGAGAATGCCGGGGATTTGGAGCATGAGGTGCTGACGCCGGAAAAGTCCTGACGCGGGAAATGCAGTTTGTCATGCGGCTTGCCCGGGAGTTCCGGCGGGCAGACTGGCGGCGGATGCTGTCGGAAATGTCGGCCACTGAGCTTGGTGAGTGGGGCGATTATTTCCGGATGCAGAGCTTCAGTGATGTGTGGATGGATGCGCAGTTTGCCTCGCTGAAGGCATTGATCGTGAGAATGGTGTCCGGCAGCAGTGATGCTGCGGTGGCTGATTTCAGCCTTTTACCGGAAGAGAACGGGATACCGGAGCGAACGGACGAAGAACTGATGCATCTTGGGGAAGGTATTTCCGGAGGTGTGCGTTATGGACCAGATAGCCAACCTGGTCATTGATTTGGGGATTGATGCGGCAGAGTTTAAAAATGAAATTCCCCGTATCAAAAACCTTCTGAATGGTGCAGCCAGCGATGCAGAACGGTCTTCTGCCCGTATGCAGCGTTTTATGGAGCGTCAGACTCAGGCCGCCCGGCAGACAACGCAGGCGGCTTCTTCGGCTGCAACAGCCGCATCCGTCCATGCGCAGACGGTGGAGAAGAACGCACAGGCTCATGAACGCATGGCCCGCGAGGTGGAGAAAACCCGCCAGCGCATGGAGGCACTGAGCCAGAAAATGCGCGAGGAACAGGCGCAGGCCATGGCTCTGGCGGAGGCTCAGGATAAAGCGGCTGCTGCGTTTTATCGTCAGATTGACAGTGTGAAACAGGCCAGTGCGGGGCTGCAGGAATTACAGCGTATTCAGCAGCAGATCCGACAGGCCAGAAACAGTGGCGGGATTGGTCAGCAGGATTATCTGGCGCTGATTTCTGAGGTTACTGCGAAAACCCGTGTTCTTACACAGGCTGAGGAAGAGGCTACCCGACAGAAAGTGGCGTTTATCCGTCAGCTTAAAGAGCAGGCAACCCGCCAGAATCTTTCTTCTTCTGAGTTGCTTCGTGCCAGGGCTGCCCAGCTGGGGGTAAGCAGTGCTGCAGAAGTGTATATCCGCAAAATGGAGCAGGCAGGAAAAGCCACGCATTCGCTGGGTCTGAAAAGTGCAGCGGCCCGCCAGGAGATAGGCGTTCTGATAGGTGAACTGGCCCGTGGCAATTTAGGAGCGCTGAGGGGATCCGGGATAACGCTGGCTAACCGTGCCGGATGGATAGACACACTGATGTCACCGAAAGGCATGATGCTGGGCGGGGTTATTGGCGGTATTGCCGCGGCCGTCTATGGTCTGGGTAAAGCCTGGTATGACGGTCAGAAGGAGGGGGAAGAATTTAACCGCCAGTTGTCGCTGACGGGGCATTATGCCGGAGTCACTGCCGGGCAGCTGTGGACGCTCAGTCGTGCTATTTCCGGGAATGGTATCACGCAACATGCTGCAGCCGGTGCGCTGGCTCAGGTGGTGGGGAGTGGTGCATTTCGTGGAAACGATATCGGTATGGTGGCGAGAGCTGCCGCACAGATGGAGCGATCGGTTGGCCAGTCGGTCAGCGATACCATAAATCAGTTTAAGCGGCTGAAGGATGATCCTGTAAATGCCGCGAAGGCTCTGGACAATGAGCTGCATTTTCTTACTGCCACTCAGCTTGAGCAGATACGCGTCCTTGGGGAGCAGGGGCGGTCCAGTGATGCTGCACGGATAGCCATGTCTGCACTGGCAGAGGAAACCGGTCGGCGTACTGCGGATATTGATAATAACCTCAATGCGCTGGGCAGTACGCTGAAGTATCTGTCTGATTTATGGAGTCGTTTCTGGGATGCGGCCATGAATATTGGTCGTGAAGACTCGCTGGATGAACAGATTGCCGCTTTACAGGAGAAAGTGTCGCGGGCGAAAAGACTCCCCTGGACGGCATCATCTTCTCAGGTTGAATACGATCAGCAGCGTCTTAACGATCTTCAGGAGAAAAAACGCCAGAAGGATTTGCAGGATGCAAAAGAGCAGGCAGAGCGGAATTATCAGGAGCAACAGAAACGCCGTAATGCTGAAAATGCTGCACTGAACCGGATGAATGAAACGGAAGCTGCACGACATCAGCGTGAAATTGCGCGTATTAATGCCATGCAGTACGCCGATCAGGCTGTCAGGGATGCGGCGATACAACGTGAAAATGAACGTTACGAGAAAGCCCTGGCATCCGGTAAGAAAAAAACACGCGAAACCCGTAATGATGAGGCCACCCGGTTATTGCTGCAGTACAGTCAGCAACAGGCACAGGTGGAAGGACAGATTGCTGCTGCAAGGCAGTCAGCAGGCATTGCCACTGAAAAGATGACAGAAGCGCATAAACAGCTTCTGGCTCTGCAGCAGCGCATCAGCGACCTGGACGGGAAAAAACTGACGGCAGATGAAAAGAGTGTGCTGGCCCGTAAAGATGAACTGATTCAGGCACTGACGCTGCTGGATGTAAAACAGCAGGAGCTTCAGAAACAGACGGCACTCAACGAGCTGAAGAAAAAAACAATTCATCTGACCAGTCAACTGGCTGAAGAAGAGCGCGCTCAGCGTCAGCAACATGACCTGGATATCGCCACGGTGGGTATGGGTGATCAGCAGCGGCAGCGATATCAGGTACAACTGAGTCTTCGCCAGAAATACCAGCAACAGCTGGAGCAGTTGAGGCGGGATAGTGAGCAGAAAGGGACATATAACACGGATGACTACAGAAAGGCCGAGCAGGCGCTGACGGAGAGCCTGAACCGACAACTGAATGAGAATCGCCGTTACTGGCAACAGCTTGAAGTTGTGCAGGGTAACTGGAAAAACGGAGTCCTGCGTGCATTTCAGGATTTTACCGTGGATGCAGATAATACGGCAGAAACAGCAGAACAGGTGTTCTCGTCAGCCTTCAGCAACATGGGAAATGGCCTGGCAACTTTTGTCACTACCGGCAAACTCAATTTCAAATCCTTCACCTCTTCTGTGCTGTCAGATATGGCGAAAATCCTGGCGCAGGCAACCATGATGAAATCGATAAAAGGGATTGGCAGTGTACTGGGATTTGATCTCAGCAGCCTTTCCCTGAATGCCAATGGGGGGATTTATCAGTCTGCTGATTTGAGTCGTTACAGTGGCACGGTGGTTAACCGTCCGACGTTTTTTGCTTTTGCAAAAGGCGCGGGTGTGATGGGGGAAGCGGGACCTGAAGCCATTCTGCCACTGCGTCGTGGTGCTGACGGTAAGCTGGGGGTTGTGGCGGATATTGGGGGTTCAGGTATGGCGATGTTTTCCCCGCAGTACAACATCGAGATCAATAACGATGGCACGAACGGGCAGATAGGTCCGGCTGCCCTGAAGGTGGTTTATGACCTCGGGAAAAAAGCGGCAGCGGACTTTATGCAACAGCAGGCCCGTGATGGTGGTCGGTTAAGTGGAGCATATCGGTAATGGAGACGTTTCACTGGAAAGTGCGCCCGGATATGAATGTGGTATCAGAGCCGAAAGTGGTGACAGTGAAGCTGGGCGATGGTTATGAACAGCGTCGTGCGGCGGGACTGAATAACCAGTTGTCGACTTACAGCGTGACGATACGTGTTCGTAAATGTGAACACCCATCTTTAAAAGCCTTTCTGGAACGGCACGGTGGCGTCCGCGCATTTCAGTGGACGCCACCTTATGACTGGAAACCGATTAGGGTGGTTTGTCGTAAATGGTCGGCAAGCGTGGGGGCGCTGTGGGTAACCATAACGGCAGATTTTGAACAGGTCGTGGCATAGGAGTCTCTGATGCAGGATATTCCACAGGAAACACATCATGAGACGACACGCCTCACTCAGTCAGCCCAGGTGGTGCTCTGGGAAATCGATCTGACAGAGGTCGGTGGTGAACGTTATTTTTTCTGTAATGAGCAGAACGAAAAAGGTGAGCCGGTCACCTGGC
>OERV01000312.1_pt1 | contig 13263 bp, 10 predicted proteins | sample 1540121 | NCBI WGS metagenome assembly OERV01 (sample SAMEA3891239, study PRJEB23780) | metagenome | biome: terrestrial biome; feature: animal house; material: water of meat washing | place: Italy | collected 2015-05-12 | reverse complement strand
AGCCAATAGCCAATAGCCAATAGCCAATAGCCAATAGCCAATAGCCAATAGCCAACTGTGATAACTGAACTCGCGTCAGGATTACCGACCCAGATCAATAAAATGGCGAGTTAGGCGAAGCTGGCAGCAACATGGGCGTGGATCCGGTTGCCTTCATGTGGCGGATTTCGCATAGTGTTGCCCCCCTTTATGGGTATCCAATTGTGAGGCTTTGTCTATGATCCACGTTTTTGGTCACAAGAATCCTGATAGCGACAGTATCTGCAGTGCGCTGGTTATCACCGACTGGCTCAATGGCCAGGGCCGTCAGGCCACCCCATGGCGTCTGGGTGACCTGCGCACCGAAACCCGTTTTATTCTGGAGCAGGCTGGCGTCAGCGAACCCGAGTTGCTGACCAAAGATCTGACCGGTGAAGATGTCTGGCTGGTGGATTTCAGTGATCTGGAACAGGGCCCTGCCACACTGGCACAAGCCAATGTACTGGGTCTGGTGGATCACCACCGTCTCGGCACTCTGGTCACCCAGTCTCCGCTGGATGCCTGGATCCGTGCCGTCGGCTGCACCTGCACCATCGCCTTCGATCTGCTGAGCCAGCAAGGCACTGTGACCCGCAGCCAGGCTCGCCTGATGCTGGGTGCCATCATGAGCGACACCCTCTGTCTCACCTCGCCGACCACCACCGAGCAGGACAAGATCGCTTGTGAGCGTCTGGCACCGCTGGCCGAAGTATCGCTGGCCGAGTTCGGCCAACAGCTGCTGATGGCGAAAACCGACCTGAGCGGCCTGACTCCGGCTCAACTGCTGCAGCAGGATGAGAAAGCGTTCCAGGCGGAAGGTTGCAGCTTCATCATGAGCCAGATCGAAGTGGGCAGCGAACAGCAACTGGCCGAGCACCTGCCAGCCCTGCAGCAGGAGATGGCCCAGCGCGTGGCGAGCGAAGGGCTCGACTTCTTCGTGTTGATGGTGACTGACCTGACTGCGGCTGCCAGCCGTATCTACTTTACCGAGCACGCCAAAGTACCGGCAGAGTCCAGCTACCACCCGGGCTTTGTCAGCCGCAAGAAGCAGGGTCTGCCCTGGGTGATGGATCTGCTGGCCAAGGCCTGATCCTCCCTCGCCATTACCTATTCCAAAGCCCTGCCTCTGCGCAGGGCTTTTTCATCGCCACCGCCAGCGGCACTCCCTATCCTCTTGCTGACCATCTTGCTCACCACTGCGGTCTCTCGCTTACTCCTTTCACGGCTTATTGACAGTTAACGCCATAACTTTGCTTACATATTTGCGGCTGTTATTTATCAGGGCTTTGCTGCAGGATAATCGCCGCGCACAACCTTTTCCGTTTCCATTCAGGTGATCGATGAACATAACCCCCAAGCAGAGAACCCTGGCCATCACCATGCTGATCGCCGTGGTGCTCCTCGGCTGGCTGCTCTGGCCCAGTCAACCACCCAAGGCGATGCTGACCGCTCAGGTGACCCGCGAGGATATTGCCCAAACTGTACTGGCCAGTGGTGTGCTGCAGGCCGTGGAGCAGGTGGATGTGGGGGCCCAGGTCTCCGGTCAGGTTACCAAGCTGGCCGTCGAGGCCGGTGATCAGGTCAAGCAGGGAGACCTGCTGGCCGAGATCGATCCCCTGATTGCCCAGAACAACCTCAAGACGGCCGAGGCGGAGCTTGCCAGCAACCGCGCCCAGCTCAAGATCAAGCAGGCACAACTCAAACAGAACGAGCTCGCCTGGCGGCGCCAGCAGCAGATGTTCAAGCAGGAGGCGAGCTCACGGGCCGATCTGGAGAGTGCCGAGGCACTGCTGGCGGTCACCCGCGCCGAACTGCAAAACAGCCAGGCCAATATCGACAACGCCCTGATCAAGGTTGATCGGGCCAAGACCGAGCTGGGCTACACCAAGATCCTGGCGCCGATGGATGGCACCGTCATCAGCATTGTGACCCGTCAGGGCCAGACCCTGGCTGCCAGCCAGACGGTGCCGACCGTGCTCAAGCTGGCCAACCTCGAGACCATGACGGTCAAGGCGCAGATCTCCGAAGCCGATGTCACCAAGGTCAAAGCCGGCATGCCGGTCTACTTCACCCTGATCGGCGATCCGGATACCCGCTATCAGGGTACGCTTCGCGCCGTGGAGTTAGCGCCTACCAACATCAACGATCAGGCCACCACCGGCACCACCACCAGCAATGCGGCCGTCTACTACTACGCCCTGTTCGATGTGCCCAATCCCGACCATACCCTGCGGGTGGCAATGACCACCCAGGTGACCATAGTGCTCGGCGAGCGCAAGCAGGTGCTCACTGTGCCGCAAACCGCCCTCGGCAAGTCGCTGGGTGACAACGAGTATGAAGTCACCGTGATCAAGGACGATGAGACAACCGAAACCCGTCATATCAAGACCGGTATGAAGGACGAGATCCGCATTGAGGTGATCAGCGGGCTGAGTGAGAAGGAGGAGGTGCAGCTCAATCACGGAGCCCCCGCCGACAATGATGAGATGGCGGTGATGCTATGAGTGAGCCCCTGAACCAGCTGCCGTTGATCCAGCTGAAAGGGGTCGAGCGACGCTACCAGAGCGGCGACAGCGAAGTCACCGTGCTCCACCCTCTTGACCTCACCATCACGGCAGGAGAGATGATCGCCATTGTCGGCGCGTCCGGCTCCGGCAAGTCGACCCTGATGAACCTGCTGGGTTGTCTCGATAGCCCGAGCAGCGGCCAGTATCTGTTTCGCGGTCAGGACACCGCCACCATGGATGCGTTGGCGCTGGCCCGGCTGCGCTGCCACCACTTCGGCTTTATCTTTCAGCGCTACCACCTGCTGCCCCATCTCGATGCCGCCGCCAACGTGGAGATCCCCGCCGTCTATGCCGGCACCAGCCGCCCGGATCGCCAGGCGCGCGCGCGTCAGCTGCTGGGCAGACTGGGTCTGGCCGATCGCAGCCACCATACCCCGGGCCAGCTCTCCGGCGGTCAGCAGCAGCGGGTCAGTATCGCCCGGGCGCTGGCCAATGGCGGCGAAGTGATCCTCGCCGATGAACCGACCGGCGCACTGGATAGCCAGAGCGGCAAGGAGGTGATGGCGATCCTCAAGGAGCTGCACGCTCAGGGCCACACCATCATTCTGGTCACCCACGATATGAACGTGGCCAGCCATGCCGACCGGATCATCACTCTCAAGGATGGTCGGATTGAACAAGATAGCGGCCCCTGCCAAACGGCCGTGTTGGCTCCAGCCACCGCCACAAGCACAACCACGGCCCCTCAAAAAATAGTGCCCACTAAAGGCGCCATGGGCCACGACTGGGATCGTTATCGGGAAGCGGGACGGATGGCGATGCATGCCATGCTCGCCCACCGGATGCGCACCTTCCTCACCATGCTCGGCATCATCATCGGCATCGCCGCCGTGGTGAGCGTGGTCGCTCTTGGTCAAGGGGCGCGCGCCAAGGTGATCGACCAGATCAATGCGATGGGCACCAACACCATCGAAATCTTCCCGGGTAAAGGATGGGGCGATGAGAAGATGGCCAGCATCCAGACCCTCAACAAGGGGGATCTCGATGCCCTGCTGGGGCAACCCTATCTTGCGGGCGCCAGCCCCGAGATCGGCAGCTCCGGCCAGTTGCGCTATCGCAACAAGACCAACAGCGGCAACGTGACCGGGGTCGGTAACGACTATTTCAAGGTAAAGGGGATGACGCTGGTCAGTGGTCGCTTACTGGAGTGGCAAGATATCCAGCAGCGTGCCGCCGTCGCCGTGGTGGACAAGAAGAGCATCACCAGCCTGCTTGGCAAGGAGGATCCGGTCGGCAAGGTGGTACTGGTCGGCACCTTGCCGGTGCGGATTGTCGGTGTGGTTTCGCAGGAGACCGGCTTCGGCCCCACCAGCCAGTCGGTCAATATCTGGCTGCCCTACAGCGCGGTGATGAGTCGCCTCATCTCGCAGCACCACTTCAGCCAGATCACCATCCGGGTCAAGGACGGGGTACAACCGGCACTGGCCGAGCAGGCGGTGATCGAGCTGATCACCAAGCGCCACGGGGTGAAGGATTTCTTCACCTTCAGCAGCGACAGCATCATCAAATCGGTGGAGAAAACCACCGCCACCATGACCCTGATGGTCTCGGCCATCGCAGTGATCTCGCTGATCGTCGGCGGGGTGGGCGTGATGAACATCATGCTGGTGTCGGTGGTGGAGCGCACCCGCGAGATCGGCATTCGCATGGCCGTGGGCGCCCGCCAGTCGGATATTCTGCAGCAGTTCCTGATTGAAGCCGTGATGGTGAGCCTGCTGGGGGGGATCTTCGGCGTCGGCCTCTCGCTCGGCATTGGCGCGCTCTTTTCACTGCTGGTGGACTCCATCAAGATGCAGTTCTCGCTCTTCTCCATCCTGATGGCCTTTGGCTGCTCGTCACTCATCGGGATCCTGTTTGGTTACCTGCCGGCACGCAATGCGGCGCGGCTCGACCCTGTTGTCGCACTGGCGAGGGAATAACAATGCACAAACTCTCCTGGCTGGCTCTCTGCATGGCCCTCAGCGGCTGCAGTCAGCACAGCACCTATCAAAGACCCGAGCTGACGATTGCCCCCACATGGCAACAGGCAGAGGGCGCCCAACTGGCTACGCAGGCTGGCCCCTGGTGGCGGGAATTTCATGATCCCCAACTCGACAAATTGGTCGATGCGGTACTGGCCGCCAACCCGGACATGCGTGTGGCGGCCCTCAAGCTCAAAAGCGCCCGACTGGGCGCCGAGCAGGCCGATACCAACCTCACCCCCTCGGTCAATGGCACTATCGCAGCCAGTGGCAACAAGGATCTGAAAACCGGCAAAGGCACCAACAGTCTGGGCCCCTCGCTGAGCCTCAGTTACGAAGTGGATTTGTGGGGCAAGCTTGCCTCGGTGCGAGATCAGGCAAGCTGGGAGGCGGCGGCAAGCGAGCAGGATCTCGCCAGCACCCGACTGCTGCTGATCGGCAATACCCTGGAGCAGTATTGGCAGCTCGGCTATCTCGGCTCTGCCATCACCCTTGGGGAACAGCAGCTGGCCAACCTGACCCGTACCGAGCAGCTGACCCAGACCAAATACCAGGCAGGCGCCATCACCCGGCTCGATCTGGCGCAGGCACGCCAACAGTTGGCCGGAAAACAGGCTGAGCTGGCCTCCCTCAAGGCGCAGCAGGAGCAGGCTCGCAATGCCCTGCGTCTGTTGCTGGGCCGCAGCAGCGGGCCGCTGGAGTATGCACCCGCTTCCCTTGCAAAGCAGACCATTCCTGAACTTGCGGTGGGTATTCCGGCCGATGTGCTGGCACGCCGCCCCGATGTCAAAGCGGCCGAATTGCGGCTGCGCAAGACGCTGGCAAAAGGGGACGAGATCCGCACCAGCTTCTACCCCAGCCTGACCCTGACCGGCAGTGCCAGCACCGCATCCGATAGATTGGCGCAGGTGCTGCAAAATCCGGTTGGTACGCTAGGAGCCAGCCTTGCCCTCCCTTTCCTTGAATACAACCGCACCCAGCTCGCCATCGAAAGCTCAGAGCTGGATTACCAGATTGCTGAAACCGAGTTTCGCAAACAGCTCTACACCGCACTGGTGGAGGTGGAAGACAATCTGGCCGCACGCCACTATGGCCAGCAGCGACTCGATTATCTGCAGGAGCAGCTGAGTTATGCCCAGGAGGCCGAACGACTGGCCAAGGCTCGCTTCCAGGCGGGTGCGACCGGCGTGCAAGCCTGGCTTGATGAGCAGAACCGGCTGTGGGATGCCCAGCAGAGCCTGCTGGCCCAGCAAAAAGAGCAGCTCACCACCACTGCCAAAATCTATCGCGCCCTGGGTGGCAGCGATAGCGTGGCGCCCCGATAACGCCTCCCCCCAATATTCCCCACTCTGCCTGTAGAGTGGGGAATGCCATCACCATCGACCGCACCGAACTCCCTCGCCCACACGGCAGACGAACGCCATTGCTCATCATCAGGGGCAGTCATGGCAGCGCAGCCAATTACATGCATCGGCGACCCTGAATATCCCGGCCATACCTTGCGGCTCTCTCTACCTCACGCCCCCTGATCGGAGATAACGGTTACCGGATATTCCATCAGCAGAGAGCTCGGCTCTTACCGAGCGGCGCCCCGTGAATCGTGAGAGACATATCCGAAGCGCATATCTGCACGACGCATACAAATAGCGATATCACGCAGTTAATCCTGCACGACAAAATTAATCGCAAACAGCGAGGGATATTGAGCAAAGTAACAGTGCGGTGAAACGACGGTAAAAAGGATACAAGCGAGGATGTAGATAACAGTGGGGCGAAAGGGCGGATTGGATAACCACGAGTAAAACGGCAAAAATAATGCCGCTCAAAGGCGGCATTATTCAATCTCTGAACCTGACGAATTAGATCAGGAAATCGTTCAGGTCTTTACCCAGTGCTACTTGAGCAGCAATGGCTTTCGGCATACGGCCTTGACCGGTCCAGGTTTTTTCCTGGCCATCTTCTTCGTACTTGTATTTAGCCGGACGCGGAGCACGCTTGCTCTTGGCAGCGCCAGTCGCAGCAGCCGGAGCAGCGGCAGTCGCCAGCAGCTCGCGAGGATCAATACCAGCCTGCTGCAGCATTTCGGTGAATTCATTCAGCTTGCGCTGACGCTCTTCCTGTTCAGCACGCTCCTGTTCAACAGAATCGGCGCGCTCTTGGTAAACCAGGTCAAACTTCTCTTTAGCTTCCAGCAGTTGCTCAAACGGCAGCTCACGAATAGCCGCACGCAGACTGCGAATGTTCAGCAGAACTTTCAGAAACTCGTTCATTATTTCCTCACAAAAAAGTCGGTTACAGGGATACCGTTTCAGAATAGCATGGACAATTCGCGAGAACATACAGTTTTTCTATATTAACGTTCTTTTTTTCTTAAATTTCACCATCAAGATCGAATGCTTGCCACTATCAATAACAAACTGGCTGGAATGCAGATCTTCTGGGTAGAGAGGTGATTACCATCTTGTGTTCAAGAAACATCGGTATTTCAAGACTCATTAATTTCCAGTTCAGCATCCAACAAAACTAACTCGGTAACCTGCTTTATAAGCCTGAGCGCACATTTCTACCATACGTTCAACATCATGTGACAAGACTATGCCTATCTGTTTAGCAATGAACACGTCTAGAACCTGTCCCTTCACCCGATGATGAAGGGGATACTCCCAATTGACTATCAACCCCTTCAACGCCATCGACAAAATCACATATTAATCAATTGGTTGGAATCGCCACATGACATTTCAAATATGCCTTTCATAGCCCGTTTGACAGACGCATGCGTCCGAAAACAGACTGTTCAGATACTGGTTGTCCAGAAGGGAAAAAATAAAAAAGCCAGCCGTTTTTAAGGGCTGGCTTTCTATGTAGCCAAATAGCACTATTTATTTTTGGTTATATTCTTGCCTGATTGATCAACACCGGTAATCACTGCCTGTGAAGCAGACCCAGTTAAAAGGGGCTCGGTTGGATAGAGCTTAAGTGCTTCAGCTCGCATCGCATTGGCTTCCTCTGTACGACCCAATGCATTAAGCGCGATCACCATATTGGCGTATATGTTGGCACGCGGTGTATGGCGTACGAATGCCTGCCCCCACTCCAGATAAGCTTCCAGTTCGGTCTTGTTATTTGTCTGCAAGCCCACCATCAGACGAACTGAGTTCACATCAAACTCGACTCGGGTCAACCAAGCCATGGGATTGACGATATCAAGTAGCAAGGTCGGCTCTTTATACCCACCCCGTTCATATTTGGTGACTACCCATGCGGTGTGAATTGCTGTGAGCATAAAGGGAACGACCAGCAGCGGGATAGCGATCGCCATAAATCGCAGTAACAGCCATGGGCGGCACTCCATATCCCACCATGATGAGAAACCCTGACTCGCCAGGTTGGTCTCCTCAATTTCGGTATCGATGATATAAATCAGCGTCAGCAACAGCCACCATAACACGATCGCATGGTAGAGCGGGTATTCCGTCTGGGTATGAAGCAATATCGGTGTAACCAGAGCAAGCAGTCCCATGGCATTTACCCAACGCACACTCGCCAGACGCCATAATAATGCGCCCCCCATGATCACCATGCCGACCATGGGTGCAATACCGCCCTCAACAGCCCAATAGAGAAACTCGTTGTGGGGGTGGTCGAGATTGTACTCAATCTGCACCATGGACGGATTCAGTGCTTTATCAGCCATGTAGTGATGAAGAAAAACAGATTCAAAACTGCCGTATCCCCAACCACTCCAGGGAGCCTGTGCAATCAGTTTTGCCGCGTAAGGCCAGTAAATAGAGCGCATACCACCGGACTGATAGATCTCTAATCCTCGTTTTGCTCCAGCCAGCCAATATTGTGATAACAGGCCAATCGCTACAGCCAAAATAACCAGACCCAATATCCGCCATAGCAGCCGCTGTCGATAAAGCTGAGGCATCAGTAAAAACAGTGCTAGCAGACCGCCTAACTGCCCCACTCGGGATTGCAAAACAACGAGCAGCAGTGCTGCAGATAGAATGACGCCATAGCGCAACGCCATCAGCAATCGACCACCCTCTCGGCGTAATTCCAGCCAGATAGCAAGGGCAAGGCCAGTTGCCATAAACGTCGCCATCACGTTTGGCTGTTGAAAGATCCCGTAAGGGCGATTGGCCTTGGTGTCATAGCCAATCCAGTTACCTGGCGTCAACAGGTAGAACTGCACCAGACCCAGCACTGCCTCCATCGCGATCGCAATCAGGATGAGATAGAGCAAGCGATCACGCTGCGCCTTATCAAAGCGCCATTGATAGAGTCCAAACAAAAACAGTAGGCCAGCAAAAAGTCCCAGCAATCGGGGAATAGCATAATCCTTGAGTGCAAAACCTGGATAGAACATCGGGAGCAGCAGCAAGAGAGCCCCTATCCATAAACCCGCTTGTAATGGAGAAAAGACCAGACGCTGGCGTAACGTCACCTGCCACAATCCCAATCCAATAGCCAACGAGGCAAACACCCATCCCCATGCGTTAAATGGCAGATACAGCCCAGCACCACCCGGGTTGTGCATGAAAAAATGCATACCTAGCAACCAATAAAGCATGCAAAAAGCCATCATGAAAACACGTAAGTATTTAATCATCATGCATTCCTAGCATAATTCTGCAGATTGCCATATCTCTTGGGTAGGTAATAAAAGGGCGAGCAGTTTACAACTGCTCGCCCTGTTTGATGAAAAAAGATTAGCTCTATGCAACTTTTTATTACTGCAACTCAGTCAAGCCGTAAAGACCATTCTTGCGGCTCAACATCTGGCCTCCATCCCGTGTCAAAGGAACCCATCCAATGCTTCCTTTCGCGGTTGTTGGCTTGAGCAACATCAAATCAAACGGTATCGTGACATAAATTCCTTTGGTAAAGCTACCTTCACCATACTCGTCTGCAGAAACATTGGTAAATGTTGCATACCCCCCCAAGACAACACCCGAATCAAACCGTTTTGAGAAGTCGAATGTAGCACCTTTGTCACCAGCCAAATACTGACCTACGGAGACTTTAGCGGTGACATTACTCATGAATGGTAACTGCCAATATGCAGTAACATGTCCGGTCATCACATCGTAATCAGCCATTTTCAGGGTGTTGTTCCAGTCTCGCTGTTTCACCCAGTTTGCATCAACACCAATAGCCCAAGTCTTACCATATGGACGATAAAGCACCTCACTCCCGACCCCGGCATACATCATCTCCAAATATCCACCATAAGCTTGCCCGTACCAATCTTGAGCAAGTGGTTGCATATGGGTTAACTGCAAGTTGTTAAGTAATACATCGGAGGAGTCTACATACTCACGAATCCACGTCCGAACCCGTGGTAAGGCAGCGCCATCTGGAGGAGGAGCTTTATAATTGAACTCATCGTAGTTATTAACCAGATTAACAAACAGCGTACTTTGCAAACTGTTGTTTTCATTTATACGCCAATCAGCATTTGCATTAATGCCTAACTGATACATATAGAAAGACTCAGCACCACCAAATGATTGCGTTAGGTCTGGGTCAAAAGAGTATGAAAATGACTTGCGCTCAGATGAGTAGATAGATTCTCCCTGAATTTTTCCTGCAGCCTGAACCGTCGATTTTTCATGTTGTTCTTCTCCCAACACCTGTACCACATTGGCACGACGAACAGATGGGAGATCGATGCGGGTTTCTTGCAACTGGAAGTTCGCCTTACGTTCAACAACATTCAGCTCATCGACCGTACCCGGCAAATAATTTGCGGCTAACAAAGAGGTTCTCTTCATCGCCTCATTCTGATCGCGATACTTGCTCTGCGTGCCGATGACAGTCACAGAATTGGTGGTTGTGTAAAATTCTGTATCCTGCCAACCAGCATTCTCTTTCAAATCGTCAGTTAGCGCCTTCCACTTCACATCAGTCATAGTGGCTGGAACTTGGTCAGGCTGATAAATGGGTCTCGGCTGATCAATATGAGCGGGTTTCATATCATTAAAGTTAGTCCGAAAAGTCAGCCCCCACATCAAGGTGTTTCCTCTCTGCCAGCTTAGATGGCTATCCATATTCTCGAAAACTCGGTACACAGCCCCGACATTCCAAGGTGAATCTTGATAAATATGGCCAGCGAACTCCTTGCTATAATCATTGCCATCATATTCCAGCTTCAACCTGAGTGGCTGCCATGGCGTTTGATACTCAACACCGCCAAAGAGTGCTGCTGGCCCATGAAACAGGCTATCAAACTCAAACTTACCACCATTACCAGAGAAGCTATTATTTCTTTGACACCAGCTATCTTTATACTCACAAAATGGGTTTTTAATATTACCACTTTCGGCCATATTTCCCCAGCCGATACCGATAGTAAAATCAAATGGTCCATACCGCTTGCTGGCCGTCACAAATTCACTATCAAAGAGACCGGTCCCCATTAGATCTCTAAAGCCAACTGAAACCTGTGGCAGATAGTTGGATTCTTGCCAAAGACGGAACTTGAAATCCATCCCTTTGTCTTTATAGGTTTGATCACCACTAAAATCTTCGTAGGGACTGTACTTTTTTGTTCTTACATCAGTATATCTCAGTGTTGCTTCAAACCAGTCGAATGGCTGCGCAGAGATAGACCATCGACGATATTGGTCATTATCAACATAGTTGGCACTGAACTCACCTGTTTTAGCCATTCGTGCGGTAGGCATTTGAAGCAGACCCACACCACCGAAATCACCTTGTGAAGGACCATAAGGATCAATAACAGACTCTGCAGCACAAACAGCCCCTGAAACAAAGATCGCAATATATTTCAATTTAGGCAACATCATTCTGGTACTCGATTAGCAAGCAGACTGGCAATACGAATATTGATATCTTTATATTGCTCTGGAATGATTTGGGGATCAAAACCGACAAAGAGCGTGGCACCCGCCATAGGTTCACGATGCAGTTTGTTCCAATTCGCAACAGGAACCTGGCTGATAGAACCGTCAGGCTGGATCAGAAATGCTTCATACTGCGCAGCGCCAGCCAACAAGCGGTAATCCTGCCAATAGCTTGCCAAACTGGCACCAGGCTGAAGTGGCTGTTTACTGCGACCGTTAATCAGTCCCACGAAGTAGATAAAATCGGGCCTTGAAGCAAGGAAAAGGGTGTACTGCCCTTTTAATAGTGGATTACCATGCGGGTCAATTCTGGACTTGGCAGGATCTAATGCGATTGACAAACGGCCACTGACAGGAACTTTGTCCAGCTCTTGTAGTAACTGTTGCGTTGACTGGATCAATGAACCTTTGTCACCTGCTCGCATCCAAAGTACTTGAAGTGCTTTAATATCCTTGAGCAATTGCTCTTTAGTCATCTGAAATTCCGCTATGGTCTTTTCATTCGCAATTTGTGCAGTACGCCAATAGATATCATCTGGTAATTGAACATTAAATAACAGGTCTGCAAGTCTGGCACCATCATGCAACTCAATCTTCGCTGTAGCATGACGCTCAAAAATCACGTTTACATCAGCTTGAGCCAAAGCAAAAAATGGTATGAGACCGATCGTCAGGTATCTTTTCATAATGCGTACGGCTTTAATATTGTCATTTCAATCACCGGTAATTCCGGCCCCAATTGCTGCTGGCTTTTTAATACTCTGCCTGTACTAGGCTCAAACCAATAGTAATTATGCCAAGAGTTCTGGTCATGTCCGACACTGACCAACTCATCAATCAACATAACATCATGTGACTTATCAAGGATTAACAACTTTTCTGGAACAGCAGATATAAACTTAGCCCGCATGTTATATCCACTTACATAATCATTTTCCCATTCTGCAGTATACTGCCAAGACATAGCATCCAGGTTCAAAGATATATCGGGTACATTTACCATTTTTTTCAATGGATCAGGCCAGGATGATGCCACTAAATAGAGATCATTTTCCAAACCCACCGTCTTGTGTAGCCGACCTGATTTGGTAACAAAAAGCTTATTATCAGAGCTCACCCAGCTCAATGAACCATCAGGATCTGCAAACGCAAGCACAACCAATGCCTGTGGATTATCACCCACTCGCAGATAGGCGCTCGCATAAGGTAATTCACGTATTTTTTCAGACGTAACCTCCACATCATCCATTCCCAAAAGGGCATAGCGGAGAGTTGCATAGGTATCTGAACTGGTGGCGGAACAGCCACTCAAGAGTAATAACCCCAAAGACATAAACAAACGAAGAGAAAACATAGACGGGTCACTCAGTGGAATTGGAAAATAATTACAAAGCGACAAAAATAAGGCTGCCAATGTGGCAGCCTTATTACAATATCAAACAACTTATTTAGTAGCAGTTGTTGTGTTAGTGCTGGTACTGGTGGAGTCGTCATTGGCATTAGCAACAACAACAGCAGCCAGAGCCGCAGCACCAACGCCCACAGCAACCAGAGTGGTAGTACCTACAGCGGCAGTACCTGCTACGCCAGTGGAACCAGCAGCAGTGCCTGCAACTTCTTCAGCTGCAAATGCATTTGAAGAGAGAACCAACATAGCAGCCAGAGTCAACGCTGATTTTTTCATTACAAATTTCCTTATTTAAACATGACTTAAAGTACTAACAGGATATCTTGAAACAGAGCAATTAGCCAGTGTGAGTCGCTCAGATGAGCCCTCTTATCAATGATGAGGTGAACGACCGATTCCATGGCGAACCAATACAATCATAACGCCTAGCATTC
>OERV01000286.1_pt1 | contig 14426 bp, 16 predicted proteins | sample 1540121 | NCBI WGS metagenome assembly OERV01 (sample SAMEA3891239, study PRJEB23780) | metagenome | biome: terrestrial biome; feature: animal house; material: water of meat washing | place: Italy | collected 2015-05-12 | reverse complement strand
GTCCTGAAGACGTCAGGGTACAGAGATTTGACCCGCCCCTCCCTGTGCATGAGCACAATAAGTAACCGAAGGCGGAATTCCGCCCTCGGTACTTACATATGAGAAACGATATTTCTTCCACCGATACCCTTTATTTGGGTATCGCGAGTAAGCCCCAAAATCTGGGTGTTACTCTTACTACCCAAACTACGGGTAGTTTCCGTAGTTTCATGGTCGAGTTGCAAATCTGCAACTCACCCACCAGCCAGCGCAATGTCGCATTATCAGTCCTCAGATGTGAGGGATGTAGCCAGCGCAATTTTGCGTTATCGGGAATATCAGCAAGTTACCGCCGTAACCGTTCCGGCTTCTTCCACTGATAAGTGTTTTTCGCGCTCTCCTGATACATCGCCACGCGTCGACGGTATGCCAGCAACTCTAGTACTCTGATTCGTATGTCGCGCATATCCACGCCGTTCAGATCGATACCATCACGACGCATCACCTCAGCCACCACACGCGCGTAATTTTCAGCGGTGACGGTATCCGGCTGCGTGGCCTGTTCGTCATGCTGCTGGCTGATTCCGGTAACGCGGCGGATTAATCCCAGTAGTTCGGCTTCTGTCATTGTGCCCCCATCGCTCTGATAGTCTGGTGTCGTCGGGTCCTTCCTGGAATTATGGCCCGTTACGAGGCGTCGAACCCGCGCGTTTTCACTATTTATGAAAATTTTTCGGGATCCATGTCCGGTTTCTCTGCAAGTTAACTATATGAAAAATATAAAAACATGCTTTCTGCGAACCGGACATGTGCAAAAAATGTACAAACAAACCGGACATATGCGTGCGTTTGCATAAAGTTGCTCGCAAGATGCATGTTTAAAACGCATGAGGGGAGATTTTTTGCGAGGTGAACAGTGGCTACGCAGACTGAAGTTGCCAGGCATTTGAGTCTGACCGATCGCCAGCTTCGCAGACTGCAGAAATTGCCGGGTGCCCCGATATCGAATAAGCGAGGGCAACTGGATCTGGATGCCTGGCGTGATTTTTACATATCGTATCTGAGAAGAAGTAAAAACGATGTGCCTGATGGCGATAGCGAAGACGACTATGAGGAGAAATTGCTTATTGCCAGATGGGAACTGACAGCAGAACAGGCTGTTACACAGCAGTTAAAAAATGAGGTGTCAAAAGGAAAACTTATTGACACCGGGTTCTGTATTTTTGCCCTCAGCAAGCTGGCAATGGCGTTATCCAGTACGCTTGATTCCATCCCTTTATCCATGCAACGACAGTTTCCTGATTTAACACCGCGCCATCTTGACCATCTGAAAACCCTTATTGCGAAGGGGGCAAATCAGTGTGCGCGGGCAGGGGATAAATTACCGGATTTACTCGATGAATATATCAGAGCAACAACTGAATAATATGATGAGTGCTGTCACAACAGCATTACAGCCCCTGATAAGGGCATTGCCGGTGACGCCAGTTGAATGGGCTGATCAAAATTATTATCTGCCTAAAGAATCTTCATATGGTGAGGGAGAATGGAAAACGCTGCCGTTCCAGATCGCCATCATGAACTGTATGGGCAACGATCTGATTCGCACTGTTAACCTGATTAAATCTGCCCGTGTTGGTTATACAAAGATGTTGCTGGGGGTGGTCGGGTATTTTATTGAGCATAAATCCCGAAACAGTCTGCTTTTTCAGCCCACGGATTCTGCCGCTGAAGATTTTATGAAGTCTCACGTGGAGACGACGATTAGGGACGTGCCATGCCTGAAAGACCTTTCCCCATGGCTGGGTCGTAAACATCGTGATAATACCCTCACGCTGAAACGCTTTTCATCGGGCGTCGGTTTCTGGTGCCTGGGCGGCGCTGCCGCCAAAAACTACCGTGAAAAATCCGTGGACGTGGTCTGCTATGACGAACTCTCATCGTTTGAACCTGATGTTGAAAAAGAGGGCTCGCCAACCCTGCTGGGGGATAAGCGTATTGAGGGCTCTGTATGGCCAAAATCCATTCGCGGCTCGACGCCTAAAATCAAAGGCTCCTGCCAGATCGAAAAAGCCGCTAACGAGTCGGCGCATTTCATGCGTTTTTATGTGCCCTGCCCGCACTGTGGGGAGGAGCAGTATCTGAAATTTGGTGATGATGCCTCGCCTTTCGGTCTTAAGTGGGAGAAGAATAAGCCAGAAAGTGTTTTCTACCTTTGTGAGCATCATGGCTGTGTGATCCATCAGTCTGAGCTTGACCAGAGTAACGGGCGGTGGATCTGTGAAAACACGGGCATGTGGACCCGTGACGGCCTGATGTTTTTCAGCGCCCGGGGTGATGAAATTCCGCCGCCGCGCTCCATCACTTTCCATATCTGGACGGCGTACAGTCCGTTCACCACCTGGGTACAGATAGTCTATGACTGGCTGGATGCACTGAAAGATCCCAACGGCCTGAAAACCTTTGTGAACACCACGCTGGGCGAGACCTGGGAAGAGGCCGTGGGCGAAAAACTCGATCACCAGGTACTGATGGATAAGGTTGTGCGTTACACGGCGGCGGTGCCTGCCCGGGTGGTTTATCTGACGGCGGGCATTGACTCGCAGCGAAACCGTTTTGAGATGTATGTCTGGGGATGGGCTCCGGGAGAGGAAGCCTTTCTGGTGGATAAAATCATCATTATGGGACGTCCCGATGAGGAAGAGACGCTGTTACGTGTGGATGCGGCGATCAACAAAAAATACCGCCATGCAGACGGAACCGAAATGACCATTTCCCGTGTCTGCTGGGACATCGGGGGGATCGATGGCGAAATCGTTTATCAGAGGTCAAAAAAACACGGTGTTTTCCGGGTGCTGCCGGTAAAAGGCGCATCTGTCTATGGCAAGCCGGTGATCACCATGCCAAAAACCCGCAATCAGCGGGGCGTGTATCTGTGTGAAGTGGGGACGGACACCGCAAAAGAAATTCTCTATGCCCGTATGAAAGCCGATCCCACGCCTGCGGATGAAGCCACGTCGTATGCCATCCGTTTTCCTGATGATCCGGAGATTTTTTCGCAGACAGAGGCGCAGCAACTGGTCGCGGAAGAGCTTGTGGAGAAGTGGGAAAAAGGAAAGATGCGTCTGCTGTGGGATAACAAAAAGCGGCGTAACGAAGCGCTGGACTGCCTGGTGTATGCCTACGCGGCATTACGTGTGTCCGTGCAACGCTGGCAGCTTGATCTGGCTGTACTGGCAAAATCCCGGGAAGAAGAGACGACCCGGCCAACCCTTAAAGAACTGGCAGCGAAGCTGTCCGGAGGAGTGAATGGTTACAGTCGCTGAACTGCAGGCGCTGCGTCAGGCGCGCCTTGATTTATTAACCGGTAAACGGGTGGTGTCTGTCCAGAAAGATGGTCGCAGAATTGAATATACGGCGGCTTCTCTGGATGAGCTTAACCGGGCGATCAATGATGCGGAGTCGGTACTGGGGACAACCCGACGTCGCCGTCGTCCGCTGGGAGTGAGGTTATGAAAAGAACGCCTGTCCTGATTGATGTGAACGGCGTTCCGCTTCGTGAGAGTCTCAGCTACAACGGGGGCGGCGCAGGATTTGGCGGGCAAATGGAGGAGTGGTTGCCACCGGCGCAGAGTGTCGATGCGGCCCTGCTGCCCGCGTTGCGTCTGGGGAATGCCCGGGCAGATGATCTGGTGCGCAATAACGGAATAGCGGCTAATGCGGTGGCCCTGCATAAGGATCACATAGTCGGGCATATGTTTCTGATCAGCTACCGTCCGAACTGGCGCTGGCTGGGGATGCGGGAGACCGCAGCAAAAAGCTTTGTCGATGAGGTGGAGGCGGCCTGGTCGGAATACGCCGAAGGGATGTCTGGCGAGATCGACGTGGAAGGAAAACGCACGTTCACGGAATTTATCCGGGAAGGCGTGGGCGTTCATGCGTTTAACGGCGAAATCTTTGTGCAGCCGGTCTGGGATGCGGAGACTACGCAGCTGTTTCGTACGCGTTTTAAAGCCGTGAGTCCGAAACGGGTGGACACGCCAGGATACGGTTTGGGGAACCGCTTTCTGCGGGCCGGGGTGGAGGTCGATCGGCATGGACGGGCCGTTGCGTACCATATCTGTGAGGATGATTTTCCGCTCTCTGGTAGTGGACGATGGGAACGGATCCCGCGTGAACTTCCCACCGGGCGTCCGGCCATGCTGCATATTTTCGAGCCGGTTGAGGACGGGCAGACCCGTGGGGCTAATCAGTTTTACAGCGTCATGGAACGGCTGAAAATGCTCGATTCCCTGCAGGCAACACAGCTTCAGTCAGCCATAGTGAAGGCGATGTATGCAGCGACGATTGAAAGTGAACTTGATACCGAAAAGGCCTTTGAATATATCGCCGGTGCGCCGCAGGGGCAGAAGGATAATCCGCTTATTAATATTCTGGAGAAGTTCTCCAGCTGGTATGACACGAATAACGTGACACTGGGCGGTGTCAAAATTCCGCACCTTTTCCCCGGTGATGATCTGAAACTACAGACTGCGCAGGATTCAGACAATGGATTTTCTGCGCTTGAACAGGCGCTGCTGCGGTATATCGCCGCCGGTCTTGGCGTTTCCTACGAACAGTTGTCCCGTGATTACTCGAAGGTCAGTTATTCAAGTGCCCGCGCCTCCGCCAATGAGTCGTGGCGCTATTTTATGGGGCGGCGAAAATTTATTGCGGCCCGGCTGGCCACGCAGATGTTTTCCTGCTGGCTGGAAGAGGCTCTTCTGCGGGGGATTATTCGTCCGCCACGGGCGCGTTTTGATTTTTATCAGGCGCGTTCATCCTGGTCACGGGCAGAGTGGATTGGAGCCGGAAGAATGGCCATTGACGGGCTCAAGGAGGTCCAGGAATCGGTGATGCGCATTGAGGCCGGACTGAGCACGTATGAGAAAGAGCTGGCGCTGATGGGTGAGGATTATCAGGACATTTTCCGCCAGCAGGTCAGGGAATCTGCAGAGCGGGAAAAAGCCGGACTCTCACGTCCGGTGTGGATAGCGCAGGCGTATCAGCAGCAGATAGCGGCGAGTCGCAGGCCGGAAGAGGAGACAACACCACGTGAGACGTAATCTTTCACACATTATTGCCGCAGCATTCAATGAACCGCTGCTTCTGGAGCCCGCCTATGCGCGGGTTTTCTTTTGCGCGCTCGGGCGCGAGATGGGGGCAGCAAGTCTTTCGGTACCACAACAGCAGGTACAGCTTGATGCTCCCGGAATGCTGGCTGAAACGGACGAGTACATGGCCGGAGGTAAACGACCGGCCCGTGTTTACCGGGTGGTGAACGGTATTGCTGTACTGCCGGTGACCGGCATGCTGGTGCACCGGCTGGGTGGTATGCGGCCATTTTCCGGAATGACAGGCTATGACGGCATTGTCGCCTGTCTTCAGCAGGCAATGGCGGACACCGCTGTCCGGGGCGTACTGCTGGACATTGACAGTCCGGGCGGGCAGGCCGCAGGCGCGTTTGACTGTGCTGACATGATTTACCGCCTCCGTCAGCAGAAGCCGGTCTGGGCACTGTGCAATGACACGGCCTGTTCTGCAGCCATGCTGCTGGCGTCGGCCTGCTCCCGACGGCTGGTTACCCAGACATCCCGTATCGGCTCCATTGGCGTGATGATGAGCCATCTCAGCTATGCCGGTCATCTGGCGCAGGCCGGTGTGGATATCACGCTGATTTATGCCGGGGCGCACAAGGTGGATGGCAATCAGTTTGAAGCCTTACCGGAAGAGGTGCGTCAGGACATGCAGCAGCGCATTGATGCGGCACACCGGATGTTTGCCGAAAAAGTGGCGATGTATACCGGGCTGTCTGTGGATGTGGTCACGGGAACAGAGGCCGCCGTTTTTGAAGGTCAGTCCGGCATTGAGGCCGGGCTGGCGGATGAATTAGTCAATGCGTCGGATGCCATCAGTGTGATGACCACGGCGCTGTACACACATGATACAGGAGGCACTATGCCGCAATTAACTGCAACGGAAGCCGCCGCGCAGGAGAACCAGCGAGTGATGGGGATCCTGACGAGTAAGGAAGCGAAAGGACGTGAACAGCTTGCCACGATGCTGGCGGGACAACAGGGCATGAGCGTTGAACAGGCCCGGGAGATCCTGGCCGCGGCGGCACCACAGCAGCCGGTGGCATCCGCGCAGAGTGAAGCCGATCGCATTATGGCGTGTGAAGAGGCGAAAGGTCGTGAACAACTGGCGGCAACGCTGGCGGCGATGCCGGAGATGACGGTGGAAAAAGCCCGCCCGATCCTGGCAGCTTCACCGCAGGCGGATGCCGGACCATCACTCCGTGATCAGATCATGGCCCTGGATGAGGCAAAAGGGGCTGAGGCGCAGGCTGAACAGCTGGCTGCCTGCCCGGGAATGACCGTGGAGAACGCCCGGGCTGTGCTGGCTGCGGGATCAGGTAAGGCAGAACCGGTCTCTGCATCCACAACCGCCATGTTTGAACATTTCATGGCGAACCATTCACCGGCAGCGGTACAGGGTGGCGTGCCACAGACGTCAGCAGACGGTGATGCGGACGTGAAAATGCTCATGGCCATGCCATGAAGTCAGTGCTGACCATCAATATGAGGTTTTGACAATATGGTAACGAAAACCATCACTGAACAGCGTGCGGAAGTACGTATTTTTGCCGGTAATGATCCGGCTCACACCGCCACAGGCAGCAGCGGGATTTCCTCGGCAACACCGGCACTGACGCCCCTGATGCTGGATGAAGCCACCGGGAAACTGGTGGTCTGGGACGGACAGAAAGCCGGTAGTGCGGTTGGCATACTGGTACTGCCGCTTGAAGGCACAGAGACGGTGCTGACGTATTACAAGTCGGGAACCTTTGCGACGGAGGCAATCCGCTGGCCTGACAGTGTGGATGAACACAAAAAGGCCAACGCCTTTGCAGGCAGTGTCCTGAGTCACGCGGCGCTGCCGTAACACGTTATCAGGCCACCGCGGTGGCCTGACTGATTTCTGAATGAAAGGAACTGATTTATGGGATTGTTTACGACCCGCCAGTTACTCGGTTATACCGAACAAAAAGTGAAATTTCGTGCGCTGTTTCTGGAGCTGTTTTTCCGTCGTACGGTGAATTTCCATACCGAAGAGGTGATGCTGGACAAAATTACCGGAAAAACGCCGGTGGCGGCCTATGTCTCCCCGGTTGTTGAAGGAAAAGTGCTGCGTCATCGTGGTGGTGAAACCCGCGTGTTGCGTCCGGGCTACGTCAAGCCGAAACACGAATTTAATTCCCGGCAGGCGGTTGAGCGCCTTCCTGGTGAAGATCCGGCTCAACTGAACGATCCGGCTTACCGCCGTCTGCGTATCATTACCGATAACCTCAAACAGGAAGAGCACGCGATTGTCCAGGTGGAAGAAATGCAGGCGGTAAATGCCGTGCTGTATGGCAAATACACCATGGAAGGAGACCAGTTCGAGAAAATTGAGGTCGATTTTGGCAGATCGCCGGCGAATAACATTACGCAGGCCAGTGGTAAAAAATGGTCTGAGCACGATCGTGACACGTTCGATCCTGCGCATGATATTGACCTCTACTGCGACCAGGCCAGCGGCCTTGTGAATATTGCCATTATGGACGGTACCGTCTGGCGTCTGCTGAATGGTTTTAAGCTGTTCCGCGAAAAACTGGATACCCGTCGCGGTTCAAATTCGCAACTCGAAACGGCAGTGAAAGACCTGGGGGCGGTGGTGTCTTTCAAAGGGTATTACGGTGATCTGGCCATTGTGGTGGCGAAAACGTCTTATGTGGCAGAGGACGGTACCGAAAAACGTTATCTGCCAGACGGCACGCTGGTCCTGGGGAATACTGCTGCAGATGGGATCCGTTGTTACGGTGCCATTCAGGATGCACAGGCGTTGTCTGAAGGAGTGGTGGCCTCTTCCCGTTATCCGAAACACTGGCTGACGGTGGGGGATCCCGCCCGTGAATTTACCATGACGCAGTCCGCGCCGCTGATGGTGTTGCCGGACCCGGATGAGTTTGTGGTGGTACAGGTGAAATAATCCGTGAGCGGGGGCGAAATGCCCCCGTGTCTTTTTTCACAGAGGCCTGATATGGCAACGAAAGAGCAAAATCTGAAACGGCTTGATGAACTGGCCCGGATTCTGGGGCGTGAGCCGGATATATCCGGGAGTGCCGCAGAGATAGCGCAGCGGGTGGCGGAATGGGAAGAGGAAGCAGAGGACAAAAACCAGGAGAGTGATGAGAACGAAAGGCATTTGATGACGTATAGCTACTCCACTGGCGGGGATGAAATGAGCACTGTTCGTGTACTCAAAACCCTGCATGTGGCGGGAAAACATCCGCATGATGACAGTGATATGGAGATTGTTGTTACAGGTATGACTGTCAGAGTTGATCCAGTGAATGTTGCGGAACTTGTCCTGGAGGGGCTTGTTACAGATGAAAGTTATTAATATCAGGGATAACGGTTTTGATACAGCCATTGCCCGGGCTGATGAAACGATACGCGGGCATATGGGAACGTCAGCCACCATTACATCCGGTGAGCAGCCCGGCGCAGTAATACGTGGTGTTTTTGATGACCCTGAAAATATCAGCTATGCCGGACAGGGCGTGCGCGTTGAAGGCTCCAGCCCGTCCCTGTTTGTCCGGACTGATGATGTGCGGCAACTGCGGCGTGGAGACACGCTGACCATCGGTGAGGAAAACTTCTGGATAGACCGGGTTTCGCCGGATGATGGCGGAAGCTGTCATCTCTGGCTTGGGCGGGGCGTACCGCCTGCCGTTAACCGTCGCCGCTGAAAGGGGGATGTATGGCCATAAAAGGTCTTGAGCAGGCCGTTGAAAACCTCAGCCGTATCAGCAGAACGGCGGTGCCCGGTGCGTCAGCAATGGCCATTAACCGCGTGGCCACAACGGCGATTAATCAGTCTTCGTCTCAGGTCGCCCGTGAAACCCGGGTGCCGAGAAAACTTGTTAAAGAGCGATCCAGACTGAAACGGGCTACGGTCAGAAATCCGAACGCAAAAATTATCGTTAACCGCGGCGATCTTCCTGTGATTAAGCTGGGGATCAGGATGCTGGGACGTCGCCCGAACAGCATACTCAAAGCCGGTCAGCATCGTTATCAGCGGGCATTCATCCAGCGACTGAATAATGGGCGCTGGCATGTTATGCAACGTCTGCCAGAAGCCAGGTATGCGAAGGGCAATGACGATAAGGGAAGGAAAAAGCGTAATCGTCTTCCCATTCAGGTGGTGAAAATTCCGATGTCGGCCCCACTGAAACAGGCTTTTGATGAGAACGTTAACCGTATCCGACGCGAACGTCTGCCAAAAGAACTGAGCTATGCGCTGAAACAACAACTGAGGATTGTAATAAAGCGATGAAACATACTGAACTCCGTGCAGCCGTACTGGATGCACTGGAGAAGCATGACACCGGGGCGACGTTTTTTGATGGTCGCCCCGCTGTTTTTGATGAGGCGGATTTTCCGGCAGTTGCCGTTTATCTCACCGGCGCTGAATACACGGGCGAAGAGCTGGACAGCGATACCTGGCAGGCGGAGCTGCATATTGAAGTTTTCCTGCCTGCTCAGGTGCCGGATTCAGAGCTGGATTCGTGGATGGAGTCCCGGATTTATCCGGTGATGAGCGATATCCCGGCACTGTCAGATTTGATCACCAGTATGGTGGCCAGTGGCTATGACTACCGGCGCGACGATGATGCGGGCCTGTGGAGTTCAGCCGATCTGACTTATGTCATTACCTATGAAATGTGAGGACGATATGCCTGTACCAAATCCAGTAATGCCGGTGAAAGGGGCCGGGACCACCCTGTGGGTTTATAAGGGGAACGGTGACCCTTATGCGAACCCGCTTTCAGACGTTGACTGGTCGCGTCTGGCTAAAGTTAAAGACCTGACGCCCGGCGAACTGACCGCTGAGTCCTATGACGACAGCTATCTCGATGATGAAGATGCAGACTGGACTGCGACCGGGCAGGGGCAGAAATCTGCCGGAGATACCAGCTTCACGCTGGCGTGGATGCCCGGAGAGCAGGGGCAGCAGGCGCTGCTGGCGTGGTTTAATGAAGGGGATACCCGTGCCTATAAAATCCGCTTCCCGAACGGCACGGTCGATGTGTTCCGCGGCTGGGTCAGCAGTATCGGTAAGGCGGTGACGGCGAAAGAAGTGATCACCCGCACGGTGAAAGTCACCAACGTGGGACGTCCGTCGATGGCAGAAGATCGCAGCACGGTAACAGCGGCAACCGGCATGACCGTGACGCCTGCCAGCACTTCGGTGGTGAAAGGGCAGAGCACCACGCTGACCGTGGCATTCCAGCCGGAAGGCGCAACCGACAAGAGCTTCCGTGCGGTGTCTGCGGATAAAACAAAAGCCACCGTGTCGGTCAGTGGTATGACCATCACCGTGAAAGGTGTTGCTGCAGGCAAGGTCAACATTCCGGTTGTATCCGGTAATGGTGAGTTTGCTGCGGTTGCAGAAATTACCGTCACCGCCAGTTAATCCGGAGAGTCAGCGATGTTCCTGAAAACCGAATCATTTGAACATAACGGTGTGACCGTCACGCTTTCTGAACTGTCAGCCCTGCAGCGTATTGAGCATCTCGCCCTGATGAAACGGCAGGCAGAACAGGCGGAGTCAGACAGCAACCGGAAGTTTACTGTGGAAGACGCCATCAGAACCGGCGCGTTTCTGGTGGCGATGTCCCTGTGGCATAACCATCCGCAGAAGACGCAGATGCCGTCCATGAATGAAGCCGTTAAACAGATTGAGCAGGAAGTGCTTACCACCTGGCCCACAGAGGCAATTGCTCAGGCTGAAAATGTGGTAATGCGTCTGTCCGGTATGTCTGAGTTTGTTGTGAATGATGCACCTGAACAGGCAGATGACGCCGGGCCTGCAGAGCCTGTTTCTGCGGGAAAGTGTTCGACGGTGAGCTGAGTTTTGCCCTGAAACTGGCGCGTGAGATGGGGCGACCCGACTGGCGCGCCATGCTTGCCGGGATGTCATCCACGGAGTATGCCGACTGGCACCGCTTTTACAGTACCCATTATTTTCATGATGTTCTGCTGGATATGCACTTTTCCGGGCTGACGTACACCGTGCTCAGCCTGTTTTTCAGCGATCCGGATATGCATCCGCTGGATTTCAGTCTGCTGAACCGGCGCGAGGCTGACGAAGAGCCTGAAGATGATGTGCTGATGCAGAAAGCGGCAGGGCTTGCCGGAGGCGTCCGCTTTGGCCCGGACGGGAATGAAGTTATCCCCGCTTCCCCGGATGTGGCGGACATGACGGAGGATGACGTAATGCTGATGACAGTATCAGAAGGGATCGCAGGAGGAGTCCGGTATGGCTGAACCGGTAGGCGATCTGGTCGTTGATTTAAGTCTGGATGCGGCCAGATTTGACGAGCAGATGGCCAGAGTCAGGCGTCATTTTTCCGGTACGGAAAGTGATGCGAAAAAAACAGCGGCAGTCGTTGAACAGTCGCTGAGCCGACAGGCGCTGGCTGCACAGAAAGCGGGGATTTCCGTCGGGCAGTATAAAGCCGCCATGCGTATGCTGCCTGCACAGTTCACCGACGTGGCCACGCAGCTTGCAGGCGGGCAAAGTCCGTGGCTGATCCTGCTGCAACAGGGGGGGCAGGTGAAGGACTCCTTCGGCGGGATGATCCCCATGTTCAGGGGGCTTGCCGGTGCGATCACCCTGCCGATGGTGGGGGCCACCTCGCTGGCGGTGGCGACCGGTGCGCTGGCGTATGCCTGGTATCAGGGCAACTCAACCCTGTCCGATTTCAACAAAACGCTGGTCCTTTCCGGCAATCAGGCGGGACTGACGGCAGATCGTATGCTGGTCCTGTCCAGAGCCGGGCAGGCGGCAGGGCTGACGTTTAACCAGACCAGCGAGTCACTCAGCGCACTGGTTAAGGCGGGGGTAAGCGGTGAGGCTCAGATTGCGTCCATCAGCCAGAGTGTGGCGCGTTTCTCCTCTGCATCCGGCGTGGAGGTGGACAAGGTCGCTGAAGCCTTCGGGAAGCTGACCACAGACCCGACGTCGGGGCTGACGGCGATGGCACGCCAGTTCCATAACGTGACGGCGGAGCAGATTGCGTATGTTGCTCAGTTGCAGCGTTCCGGCGATGAAGCCGGGGCATTGCAGGCGGCGAACGAGGCCGCAACGAAAGGGTTTGATGACCAGACCCGCCGCCTGAAAGAGAACATGGGCACGCTGGAGACCTGGGCAGACAGGACAGCGCGGGCATTCAAATCCATGTGGGATGCGGTGCTGGATATTGGTCGTCCTGATACCGCGCAGGAGATGCTGATTAAGGCAGAGGCTGCGTTTAAGAAAGCAGACGACATCTGGAATCTGCGCAAGGATGATTATTTTGTTAACGATGAAGCGCGGGCGCGTTACTGGGATGATCGTGAAAAGGCCCGTCTTGCGCTTGAAGCCGCCCGAAAGAAGGCTGAGCAGCAGACTCAACAGGACAAAAATGCGCAGCAGCAGAGCGATACCGAAGCGTCACGGCTGAAATATACCGAAGAGGCGCAGAAGGCTTACGAACGGCTGCAGACGCCGCTGGAGAAATATACCGCCCGTCAGGAAGAACTGAACAAGGCACTGAAAGACGGGAAAATCCTGCAGGCGGATTACAACACGCTGATGGCGGCGGCGAAAAAGGATTATGAAGCGACGCTGAAAAAGCCGAAACAGTCCGGCGTGAAGGTGTCTGCGGGCGATCGTCAGGAAGACAGTGCTCATGCTGCCCTGCTGACGCTTCAGGCTGAACTCCGGACGCTGGAGAAGCATGCCGGAGCAAATGAGAAAATCAGCCAGCAGCGCCGGGATTTGTGGAAGGCGGAGAGTCAGTTCGCGGTACTGGAGGAGGCGGCGCAACGTCGCCAGCTGTCTGCACAGGAGAAATCCCTGCTGGCGCATAAAGATGAGACGCTGGAGTACAAACGCCAGCTGGCTGCACTTGGCGACAAGGTTACGTATCAGGAGCGCCTGAACGCGCTGGCGCAGCAGGCGGATAAATTCGCACAGCAGCAACGGGCAAAACGGGCCGCCATTGATGCGAAAAGCCGGGGGCTGACTGACCGGCAGGCAGAACGGGAAGCCACGGAACAGCGCCTGAAGGAACAGTATGGCGATAATCCGCTGGCGCTGAATAACGTCATGTCAGAGCAGAAAAAGACCTGGGCGGCTGAAGACCAGCTTCGCGGGAGCTGGATGGCAGGCCTGAAGTCCGGCTGGAGTGAGTGGGAAGAGAGCGCCACGGACAGTATGTCGCAGGTAAAAAGTGCAGCCACGCAGACCTTTGATGGTATTGCACAGAATATGGCGGCGATGCTGACCGGCAGTGAGCAGAACTGGCGCAGCTTCACCCGTTCCGTGCTGTCCATGATGACAGAAATTCTGCTTAAGCAGGCAATGGTGGGGATTGTCGGGAGTATCGGCAGCGCCATTGGAGGTGCTACCGGTGGCGGCTCATCAGCGTCAGGCGGTACAGCCATTCAGGCCGCTGCGGCGAAATTCCATTTTGCGACCGGAGGATTTACGGGAACCGGCGGCAAATATGAGCCAGCGGGGATTGTTCACCGTGGTGAGTTTGTCTTCACGAAGGAGGCAACCAGCCGGATTGGCGTGGGGAATCTTTACCGGCTGATGCGCGGCTATGCCACCGGCGGTTATGTCGGTACACCGGGCAGCATGGCAGACAGCCGGTCGCAGGCGTCCGGGACGTTTGAGCAGAATAACCATGTGGTGATTAACAACGACGGCACGAACGGTCAGATAGGTCCGGCTGCTCTGAAGGCGGTGTATGACATGGCCCGCAAGGGTGCCCGTGATGAAATTCAGACACAGATGCGTGATGGTGGCCTGTTCTCCGGAGGTGGACGATGAAAACCTTCCGCTGGAAAGTGAAACCCGGTATGGATGTGGCTTCGGCCCCTTCTGTAAGAAAGGTGCGCTTTGGTGATGGCTATTCCCAGCGAGCGCCTGCCGGGCTGAATGCCAACCTGAAAACGTACAGCGTGACGCTTTCTGTCCCCCGTGAGGAGGCCACGGTACTGGAGTCGTTTCTGGAAGAGCACGGGGGCTGGAAATCCTTTCTGTGGACGCCGCCTTATGAGTGGCGGCAGATAAAGGTGACCTGCGCAAAATGGTCGTCGCGGGTCAGTATGCTGCGTGTTGAGTTCAGCGCAGAGTTTGAACAGGTGGTGAACTGATGCAGGATATCCGGCAGGAAACACTGAATGAATGCACCCGTGCGGAGCAGTCGGCCAGCGTGGTGCTCTGGGAAATCGACCTGACAGAGGTCGGTGGAGAACGTTATTTTTTCTGTAATGAGCAGAACGAAAAAGGTGAGCCGGTCACCTGGC
>OERV01000273.1_pt1 | contig 15697 bp, 13 predicted proteins | sample 1540121 | NCBI WGS metagenome assembly OERV01 (sample SAMEA3891239, study PRJEB23780) | metagenome | biome: terrestrial biome; feature: animal house; material: water of meat washing | place: Italy | collected 2015-05-12 | reverse complement strand
AAGGTAGGTTGGTGCTGAACGAAGTGAAGCCCAACGTTTACCGTAAAATATACCAGTCTATTTGTTTACGGCTTCGCCACATCCTCGTTTATCCCGCTCTGGTTGACGTAATCATGCTCGCCTGTTGGGCTTCGCTACGCTCTGCGCCAACCTACAAATCACGCTATCTCAACCCTGCCGCCGCTGGGGCCCATCAGCGGATCACGCTTGGCGATAATGCTCCCTCAGATTTCACCTGTAAAAATGCCGACCCTCGGGTCGGCAGTTTCAAGAAATAGGGTGTGGGGCGAAACAGTATGAGAAATTGTTGCCCTCTATCGCCGGGCTATTTATCCGCCTTGCCCGCCGCATCGGCAAGTTTGGCCAGCTGTTTGTCATACCAGGCCACCGGGCGGTTCTCATCTTCCGCCCGCTCCTTGCGCCTGATGGCGTTGCGCACCGCCATGGCCCCCAGCCAGCGAAACGGCTCGGGCGGGAAGTAGCCACGCGGGCCGCTGACCAGCGCGCAGTCGCGCCACGGCTTGTCCTCCTCCCGCACTTCATCGCGCACCAAGGCCGCCAGGATCTGGCCGCCCATCCAGCTTTGCGCCACTCCGTTGCCGGAGTAGCCGAGGCCATAGACGATATTGGGCTGCCCTCGCCAGTGGCCGAAGAAGGGGAGGCCATCTACCGAGCGGTCGGAGGCGCCGCACCAGCTGGCGGCGATGGGCACCTCTTTGAGCGCCGGAAAGAAGCGGCGCAGGGTGCGGGTGAGGGGGGCAAGATAACGGCTGGGGGCATCGAACTCGGCCAGATGGCGGTTGGCAAAGGCGAAGGTGTTGCCCCCCTTGCCCAGCATCAGCCGCCCTTGCGGGGTGGAGCGGTAGTAATGCACAAAGGTGCGGCCATCCACCACGGAGCGGCCGTGCTCAAGCTGCTGGGCGGCCAGTGCATCCGGCGCGGGGTCGGTTATCACCATATCGGAGGAGACCAGCACTATGCTGCGGCGAAACTCGCGAAAGTGCTGCACCATGGCGCTGTTGAGGGCCAGCACCACCTTGCGGGCACGCACCTCGCCCTGTGGCGTTTGCACCCGCGCAGGCTGGCCCGCCTCAAGGCGCTGCATGGGGGAGTGCTCATAGACCTCGACCCCCAGTTCCCGCGCCACCCGCAGCAGGCCGCGCACCAGCAGTGCCGGTTGCACCGAACCCGCGTGGGGGCTGTAGAGCCCCTCCAGATGAACGTGGGAGCCGCTCTGGCTCGCCAGTTCATCCTCTTCAATCGCCTGCCACTGGTTAAGGTCTGCGCGTTTGAGTTCCTGCAATACCGGCTCCATCAGGCCGCGCTGGGCCTCGCTGGTGGCGGTGTAGCAGGTGCCCTCGACCCTCAGCTCTGCCTCTATGTTGTGCGTTTCGCAGAAGCGGGCGATCTCGTGCACCGCCTGCTCGGATCTTTGTACCAGCCAGGCGGCCTGCTGCTCGCCAAAGAGGCGCTTTAACGTCAGGTATTTGGCCGACCAGGTGAGCAAACAGCCGCCGTTGCGCCCGGAGGCGCCGCTGCCGCAGCGATCTTTCTCCAGCACTATGACGTGCAGGTGGGGCTCGGCCTGTTTAAGGGCGATGGCGCTCCACAGCCCGGTAAAGCCGCCACCGACGATGCAGACATCGGCCTCGTGGTGGCCGACTAGGGGCGTGGGCGGTGCGGGTTGTTCGGCGGCGAGCGCTTCGGCCAGCCAGAAGGGGAGAGTGGACATGATGACTCCTCGATAAGGTTATTGGTGGCGCCAGCGCTGGGTGCGATCCAGCAGGGCGCGGCTCAAAAAGAGCTGGAGCAGCTTGACGGTGGCGGCGGCCAGCAGGATCAGGGTGGCCATGGCGGCGGCCGCGGCGGTATCGCCGGAATCCTCCATATTGAGCACGGCGATGGAGGCGAGCACGCTGTCGCTCGAATAGAGGAAGATCACCGCCGAGGTGGTGGTCATGGCGTTGACGAACAGATAGATAAAGATCTCCAGCAGTGCGGGCAGGGAGGCGGGCAGGGTGACTCGCCAGAACGCCTTCCAGAGCGGAATGCGCAATGAGATGGCCACCAGCTCCAGCTCCTTGGGCAACTGCTTGAGGCTGGTCAGCGCCGTCATATGGCCCACCGTGTAGTAGTGGATGACGCAGGAGAGCACCATCAGTGGCAGGGTGCCGTATAGGCCGCCAAAGAGCGGATTGCCGTTGAAAAAGAAGATGTAACCCAGCCCCAGCACCATGCCGGGCACCGCCAGCGACAGCATGGCGAGCAGATGCAGCAGCTGGCGCAGCGGCGCGAAGTGGCGCCCCTTCTCCTGCGCCCAGGCCAGCACCATCACCAGCACGGTGCCGATAAGCGCGGTATAGAGGCCCAGCTGCAAGGTGTTGGTAAAGGGCTGCCAGCCGTAGACGCTGTTGCTGTCAAAGGCGTAGTGATCCAGCGTCAGCCCGAGGTTGTAGGGCCAGAACTGCACCAGGGAGCCGTAAACGGCCATCCCCACCAGCGCCAGAAACAGCAGGGCCCAGAGCGTGCACCAGCCGAGCGCCAGCAGATCCCGCAGCCGATGGGGTTTGGGCTGATAGGGCACCGCCTTGGTGCTGCTCTGCTCCTGCATCTTGCTGCGTACCCTGTGCTCCAGCGCAAAGCTCAACAGTGCCGGCAGCAGCAGGGTGACGCTGGCAACGGCGCCCAGCGAGAAGTTCTGCATCCCGATCACCTGCCGGTAGATATCGGTAGCCAGCACGCTGTACTGGCCGCCAATCACCTTGGCCACCCCGAAGTCGCAGATGGTGAGGGTGAAGACGGCGATGGCGGCGCTGAGCAGGCCATAACGGGCGGTAGGCAGGGTGACGGTGACAAAGGTGCGCCAGCCGCTGCTGCCCAGCACCCGGGAGGCTTCATAGAGGCGGGCGTCGCTCTGACCGAGCGCCGTGATAAGGATCATCAGGGCGTGGGGGAAGCACCAGAAGCCCAGACCGATGACGATGCCGATGGGGCCGTAGATGCTCTCGCCGCCGAGCAGCCCCTTGGCGATCCCCTGATTGCCAAACCAGTAGACCAGACTGATGGCGGGCAACAGGGAGGGCATCAACAGCGGGATCAAACCGATGAGGCGAAACAGGGGCTTGCCCGGCATGCAGGTGCGGGTGAGGGCATAGGCGTAGCCAAAGGCGATGGTCACCACCAGCGCGGTGATCAGCACCCCGAGCCAGAGGGTGTTGCCGATGGTGCGCCCCAGATGAGGGGAGTCGAAGTAGGCGCTGAAGTTGGCAAGGCCCACCCAGAGGCCGTTCTCATCCTGCAGGCTCTTTTGCAGCATGGTGAGCAGCGGCAGCAGCAGACCGCCGGTGAGCAGGGCGATGCCGAGCACCAGCAGGATCAGTTGCAGCAGCTGATCCCGGCTCCAGCCGCGACAGAGCCGCTGCCAGCGAGAGTCATGGCGGGCTGTCACTGGTGGCAGCAGGGAGGAGGTCGCAATGGGGGCAGTCATGGGCGCTCTCCTTCAAACAGTTGCATCGCCCCGGCGGGCCAGTGCAGCGAGCAGCGCATGCCGCTGCGCCAGCCACCCTGTTCGTGGCGGGGCAGCTCGTGGGTCGGGCGCTCCACCAGAATTTGCTGCGGGCCCAGATAGGTGTCGGCGGTGCAGATAAGGCGCTGGGCGGCGCCGAGAAACTCCACCTGATCGATGGTTGCTTCAATGCCATGTTGCCCAAGATACAGCTCGCTCGGCGCACTCAGGGTGATCGCCTCGGGGCGGATCGCCACCTGCAATTTGCTGCCGGCAGCGGCCTGGTTGGCAAGTGTCAGCGGTTGTTCGTTGAGGCGCACCTGATTGGGGCTCAGCACCAGGGTCTCGAGGAAGTTCATGGTGCCGACAAAGCTTGCCACGAAACGGCTGGCAGGCTGGTGGTAGATCTCCTGCGGGGTGCCCACCTGTACGATGCGGCCGCCCTCCATCACCACGATGCGATCGGCCATGGTCAGCGCCTCTTCCTGATCGTGGGTCACCATGATGGTGGTGATGCCAAGGCGCTGCTGCAGGGCGCGGATCTCGCTGCGAAGATGGGTGCGCACCAGCGCATCCAGCGCGCTGAGCGGTTCGTCCAGCAACAACAGACCGGGGGAAAGGGCGAGCGCCCGGGCCAGCGCCACCCGCTGCTGCTGGCCGCCGGAGATCTGGCTCGGGTATTTGTGGGACTGGGCAGTGAGATCCACCAGCCCCAGCCAGTGGTCCACCCGCTCCTTGATGAGATCCCGCGCCAGCCCCTGATTCTCAAGGCCGAAGGCGATGTTCTGGGCCACCGTCAGGTTGGGGAAGAGAGCATAGGACTGAAACACGATGCCAAAATCGCGCTCCTGGGGCGGCAGGCGGGAGATATTGCGCCCCCCTTGCCAGATCTCGCCGCTGTCTGGCAGATCCAGCCCGGCGATGGCTCTGAGCAGGGTGGTTTTGCCGCAGCCGGAGGGGCCGAGAAAGCAGATAAACTCCCCCGGCTCAATGGTCAGAGAGATCCCCTTGAGGGCCTGAAAAGCACCGAACTGCTTGTTGAGATGTTGAATGTCCAGATAGGGCTGGGTCATGGTTCGACTCGCTACTGATTTGGTATATACCAGTTTGCGGGTGAAGTGTGACGGTCAGGTGATCGGGGGATGACAGCTTGATGACAGTCAAATGAGATCGGGTCGCCAGCAAGTGGCTGGGCACTGTGCGAATGGACTAAGCATCGCTAATTGAAGGCAATACAAACTCGGGAAGTTAAAACCAAAAAGCGAAGGCCAACAGCTGTTGGCCTTCGACTGGCAGTTTATTGGCAGCGGTGTGTCTGGCGTGAACAAACCGCCGCCCTTCACGCTTACTGTTTGGCTTCGGTCTTGCCGTCGAAGCTGGCGCTCCACTGGGCCAGGATGGCGTTACGCTCGCGGGCTGCCCAGCTAAAGTCGTTGTCGATCATCTGGCCTTTGATATCCGCCGGATAGCCCGCTCTCGGTTGGGCCACATCGGGGATGGCGACCACGGCGAACGACTTGTTGTAGAGGGCGTTGGCCTGTTCGGTGGCGGCAAAGTCGAGCAGCTGTTTGGCGGCATCCAGCTTGGGGGTGCCCTTGATGATGGCGGCGGCTTCCATATCCCAGCCCGACCCCTCTTTCGGGAACACCACCTCGATGGGGGCACCCTTGGCCTTGAGGCTGGTAGCCGGGAAGTCGAAGGAGATACCGATCACCGTTTCACCGCTGGCGGCCAGCTTGCAGGGGGCGGAGCCCGAGTGGGTGTAACGGTCGATGTTCTGGTGCAGGCCGTTCATGAATTGCCAGCCCTGCTGCTCGCCCATGGTCTGCAGCCAGCCCGCAACGCTCAGGTAACCGGTGCCGGAGGAGCTGGGGTTGGGCATGATCACCTTGCCCTTGTAGATGGGCTTGGTGAGGTCGGCCCAGCTGGTGGGGGCCGGGATCCCCTGTTTCTCCGCCTCTACCTTGTTGAAGCAGATGGCGCTGAAGAAGGCGTCCAGACCGATCCAGTGCGGCTCGGCCTTGCTGTCGCGAAAGCGGCTGTCGAGCTTCTCCAGTCCTTTCGGTGCATAGGCATTGAGCATCTGCTGCTGATCGAGCTGCATCAGGCTGGTGGCGGCCAGTCCCCACACCACATCCGCTTTGGGCTGCGCTTTTTCTGCCAGCAAGCGGGCGGTGACCACGCCGGTGGAGTCACGCACCCACTTGATGTTGATATCCGGATGCTGGCGCTCGAACGCGGTTTTCAGCTCGTTGAGCTGCTCCGGTTCGAAGGCGGTGTAGACGGTGAGATCGGTCGCGGCCAGTGCCGGGGCGGTCATGGCAGCCAGCACGGCGGCGGCCAGCAGATGGGTTCCCTGTTTCATCCTCTTCTCCAGTTAAATTGGTTTGGTATAAACCAGATTGGTCGAGAGAGAGGCTAGGGGATCTTTATGACGTGACCGTGACAGCCCCGTGACGTTTTGCCGTTCCTGATTTATCCGTGACTAATCCTGGGTATCCACCTCGATCTCCAGACTGTCGTGGCGCCAGTACTCCAGATCGAAGTCGAGCACCCGGCCGTGCTGATCGAAGTTGAGCCGCTCGAGGCGCAGGGCGGGCAGACCGGCGGTGGCCCCCAGCGCCTTGGCCACCTCGTCCGGCAGGGCGGTGGGGAAGAAGCGCACCTGCATGCGGGCGTAATGAAGATCGTAATGGGCCTGGTAGATCTCGGTCAGGCTGCCGTTGAGATCCAGCTCCAGCAGGCCGGGCACCCGCTCTGGCAGGCAGTGGTTCTCGCAGTAGCAGATGGCGCGCCCGTTGGCGTAGCGCAGCCGCTTGAGCAAAAAGAGGCTGTCAAACGGCTTGAGCTGCAACTGCGCCATCAACGCGGGCGGCACCGCCTGGCGGCTTTTCTCCAGCAGCTCGGTGTGCGGTTCTCCCCCTTGCTCCCGCACTATCTGGTGAAAGTTGGAGGTGCGTCTGGGGTTCAAGCGAAAGCGCGGCGGGGTGACGAACCAGCCGCGGCGATCCTCCCGATAGATAAGGCCGTTCGCCTCCAGCTGCACCAGTGCCTCGCGGATGGTAACCCGGGTGGTGCCATAGAGTTCCCCCAGCAGCCGCTCGGAGGGGAGCTTGTCGTTGGGGGCCAGACCCCCCGCCAGGATCTGGTTGGCGAGGGCATCCTTGATCTGCAGATATTGCGGTTTGCTCATGAAAATCCCTGGTTTTGCAATAAGTTGTGCAATGAGTTGGGCAATGGGCTGGGCACAGGGCAGGTCATCTGCCCGGTCGTTACACGGCAACATCAACATGCGTTGGTAGATACCAGCATCGCCCCTGTTGTTCAGGCTTCCTAGATTATCGCGATCCCGGCGCTGAAAATGAATTTTTTGTTGCACGTAGCGCCACCCCTTTGACCTTGGCGGGGCAGTTACCCACAATGCGCTCATTCTGGTATATACCAAAAGGAGCGAAGTCATGACCCATATTCCTGCGGCCCCTGCCGCCGTCGATTACCTGCTGCTGACCCCGGGCCCCCTCTCGACCACCGCCACGGTGCGCGCCGCCATGCTGCAAGACAGCTGTACCTGGGATGCGGACTACAACCAGGGCGTGGTGGAGCCCATCCGCCGCGAGCTGGTGCGCCTCGCCACTGGCCCGGAATATCAAAGTGACTACAGCGCCGTGCTGCTGCAGGGGAGTGGCAGCTATGTGGTGGAGAGTGTGCTGGGCTCGGCGATAGGCGTCGATGAGTGTCTGCTGATCATCAACAACGGCGCCTACGGTGCCCGCATGGGGGAGATGGCCCGCTGCCTTGGCCTGCGCCACCACGAGCTGGACTGCGGCGAGACCACCCGCCCGGAGCCCGCCGCCATCGAGGCGATGCTGGCGCGCCACCCCGAGATCACCCATCTGGCCATGGTGCACTGCGAGACCACCACCGGCATGCTCAACCCCCTTGAGGAGGTGGCTGCGCTCTGCCAGCGCCGCGGCATTCGCCTGATCGTCGATGCCATGAGCAGCTTTGGCGGTATCCCCATCGACATGGGGCGCCTTGGCATCGAGTTTCTCATCAGCTCGGCCAACAAGTGCATTCAGGGGGTGCCGGGCTTTGGCTTCGTCATCGCTCGCCGCGCCGCGCTGGCGGCCTGCGCCGGTCGTGCTCGCTCGGTCTCCCTCGACCTGCACGCCCAGTGGCAGACCATGGAGCAGCAGGGGGGCAAGTGGCGCTTTACCTCGCCCACCCATACCGTGCTCGCCTTTGCCCAGGCCCTGCGCGAGCTGGACGAAGAGGGGGGCATTGAAGCCCGCCATCAGCGCTACAGCGAGAATCAGCGCACGCTGGTGGCGGGGATGGCTGCCCTCGGCTTTGCGCCACTGCTGCCAGAACAGTGGCAATCTCCCATCATCACCGCCTTCTACTCTCCGGCCCACCCTGACTACCGCTTCGCCGACTTCTACCAGCGGCTCAAGGCGCAGGGCTTTGTCATCTATCCGGGCAAGGTCTCCCAGGCCGATTGCTTCCGTATCGGCAATATCGGCGATGTGACCCCTGAGCGGGTGCGGGATCTGCTCGCCGCCATGGCCAGCGCCTGCTACTGGCAAGGGGGCGCGCGATGACCAGCATGCTGGCTCAGGGTCGTGATCTGCGTGGCCGCGATTTGCATGACCATAAGCTGCACGGCAGCGGCCGCGCCGACAGCGAAGGGGATATCAACCTTGGCGAGGGGCGGGCGCGCTGGTGGGCAGGTCAGAGCGAAGAGGTACAGGCCGGATTGGCGGAGGATAGCCGCTACTTTCTCCATCAGGCACTCTCCACCCCCTGTCTGGATTTGATCGAGGGGGCGCAGGGGAGCTGGTTGACCAGCGTATCGGGCAAGCGTTACCTCGATTTTCACGGCAACAGCGTCCATCAGCTGGGCCACGGTCACCCCAGGGTGGTGGCCGCGGTGCAGCAGCAACTCGCCGATCTGCCGTTTGCGCCCCGCCGCTACACCCATCAGGTTGCCATCGACTGCGCCCGCACCCTGGCCGAGCTGGCCCCCGGCGATCTCAACCGGGTGCTGTTCGCCCCCGGCGGCAGCGAGGTGGTGGGGATTGCCCTGAAGCTTGCCCGTTTCATCACCGGCAACAGCAAGGTGGTGTCCCTGTGGGATGCCTTTCACGGCGCCTCTCTCGATGCCATCTCGGTCGGCGGCGAGGCCTGTTTTCGCGCCGGTATGGGCCCGCTGATGGCCGGGGTGGAGCGCATCCCGCCGCCCACCCGTTATCGCGGCGTCTGGTATCGCGGGGAGGGGGATGACCTGCACTACGCCGATTATCTGGAGTACGTCATCGAGAAGGAGGGAGGGATCGGCGCCTTTATCGCCGAACCTATCCGCAACACCGATGTGCAGGTGCCCTCGAAGGCCTACTGGCAGCGGGTGCGGGAGATCTGCGATCGCCACAAGGTGCTGTTGATCGTCGACGAGATCCCCAATGCCCTGGGTCGCACCGGCCACTGGTTCAGCTTTGAAGAGTTTGGCATCGAGCCCGACATCATCTGCCTTGGCAAGGGGCTGGGGGGCGGGGTGGTGCCGTTTGCCGCGCTCATCACCCGCGACCGTTTCAATCAGGCTGCGGCCATCTCGCTCGGTCACTACACCCACGAGAAGAGCCCTATCGGCTGCGCGGCGGCGCTCGCTACCATCAGTACCATCCGCGAAGAGGGATTGCTGGCAAAAGCGCAGGAGGATGGCCGTTTTATGGCGGCCGAGCTCGGCAAGTTGGCCGAGCGTCACCCGCTGATCGGGCAGGTGCGCGGTATCGGCCTCCTGTGGGCGCTCGATCTGGTGGTCGATCACCAGAGTCGCACCCGCAATAGCCAGGCCGCCGAGCGGCTGCTCTACCGCTGTCTGGAGCTGGGGCTCAGCTTCAAGGTCTCCCAAGGGAACGTCATCCAGCTCTCGCCACCGCTCAATATCGCCCGCGCCGATCTGGTGCGCGCCATCACCATTCTCGATCGCGCCCTTGGCGAGATCGCACTTTCACCGAAACAGGAACATCACCATGACTGACTTGCAGATTGCTGTAGACCCGACCACCGACGTGGAGGCGCTGATCCTCGACTGGGCCGGCACCGTCGTCGATTTCGGCTCCTTCGCCCCCACCTCCATCTTCGTCGAGGCCTTCGCCCGCGCCTATGACTTTCCTGTGACCCTGGACGAAGCACGCCAGCCCATGGGCCTTGGCAAGTGGGATCATATCGCCGCGCTGGGCCGTCTGCCCTCGGTGGATGCGCGCTGGCAGGCTCGCTTCGGCCACCCCATGAGCCACGCCGAGGTGGACCACATTTATCACACCTTTATGCCGCTGCAGATTGCCGCCGTGACCCGCTTTGCCGCCCCCATCCCCGGTGTGCTGCCGGTGCTGGACGCTCTGCGGGTGCAGGGGATGAAAATCGGCTCCTGCTCCGGTTATCCCCGTCCGGTGATGGAGGCGCTGGTACCTGCTGCGGCCGATCACGGCTACCGCCCGGATCACTGGGTCGCCACCGACGATCTCAAAGCCGGTGGTCGCCCCGGCCCCTGGATGGCGCTGGCCAACGTGATTGAGCTGGGAGTGAGCGCGGTGCATCGCTGCATCAAGGTGGATGACGCCGTGCCGGGTATCAGCGAAGGGCTTAACGCGGGCATGTGGACGGTGGGGCTGTCTGTTTCCGGCAACGAGTTTGGCGCCACCTGGGAAGAGTTTGCCGCCATGAGCGAGGCGGAGATCGCCGCCCGGCGCGCACCGGCCGAGGCCAAACTGCGGGCGGCGGGGGCGCACTATGTGATTGATACCCTGGCCGACATCGCCCCGGTTATCGCCGATATCAACCGCCGTCTGGCCGCTGGCGAGCGGCCGTAGGCCATCTGCTTGGTCTAACAAAAGCGCTTGGCTGGCTTTAGATACAACACGCCCCCATCCGGGGGCGTGTTGCATTTACAGGGGGAAGCCGTGCGCGGTCAGCGGATATCGACCCGCATCAGGGGAGAGGGGGCGTTGTCGACAAAGTGGTGCCAGATATGGTCGTAGAGCGCCTTCTGGCCGGGGAAACTCACCAGCGCTTTTGCTTCGGCCAGGGAACACCAGCGATAGTCTGTGTGCTCGTCGTTGAGGGTCACCGCCTGATTGGGCGGGCAATAGACCACAAAGACCGGCACCACCTCTATCGTATTCAGGCTCGCCTCGTAAAACTGCTCCAGATACTGGCCGTTGTAGAGCTCGGTGACCCTGATCCCCGTCTCTTCGCCAAACTCCCGAATAATGGTCTGCCAGCCGGTTTCACCCGCCTCCACCGTGCCTGCCACATGACACCAGAAGCCCCCCTTGACCCGTTTCATCACCAGCAATTTGGTTTCGCCATCGACAGTGGTAAGGGCAACGCCAGAGACGGCCTTGCAGCGAATGGGGATCATGATCTTCTCTCCGGGTTTGGGCTCTGTGATAGCCATGAACAGTGTGAAGGCGTGTTAATTGAAATACGCCTCGGCGGGCAGGCCCATGACCTCTATTTCATTCAGGCCATTTTTGGCCAGATAGTTGGCCACCAGATTGAACCCCACCCAGTAACCGGCATATTTGGGAAATGGCCGGTTATCACGGCAGTAGAAAAAGTCTAAATAGTTGAACTGCTTGCTGGATAGATGGGGCGTCATCTCTGCCAGGAGCGATTGCCAGTCATGGTGATGAGACTCCTTGAACAGCGAGGGGAGTGTGCCACCATTGAACCTCTGCTCAAAGTAGCAGGCCAGCCCTTCAAAAATCAGGTTTTCGGCCAGTGTTTCTGCTTCCACCTTGTTCTTCTTTTGCACGATATGGTGGACTTCGTGGGCCAGCACGGCAGGCAATTCGGTGATGATCACCTCTTTGATATCAGGCCGTTCCAGATCAAGCTGGAGTTCTATTCGATACATGTTGATGGCCCAGCCACCGATACCCGAGTCGGGAGCATCCCCCTCGGCAAAAGGGCTGAAGGTGACATCCAGTTGGGAGAGATCGAACAAGGCATTCAATTTGTGCGCCGTCTCGGCAAAAACGTGCCTAATGGTGTCATCGAGCCCATCGAATTTGCCCGAGTCGTTTAACAGGGTGAGTTGCATCCAGACATCCTTGTCTATTGAAAGAGAGTGCTGAGCCACTTGCGTGGTCGCGGCGCCATATCACCACGATTACCCTCCTTCAATCAAGGGGTTACCCGCCCATTATGCTTGCCGTCTGGATCGCCTCGATCAGCGCGGCCCGGTTGATGCGAGGGCGCTCGCCATCGAGCAGTTGCTGCCACAGCGCAATGGCCTGGCTGTAGCGGCCATGCAGGAAGTGATCGGAGGCGAGCAGCATCAGGGCGCTCACTTCCCCCGCGTCCTGCTTGAGGGCGCTCTCCAGCAGGCGGGTTGCCTCGGGAGTCAGCTGCTGGCCCGCCTGATAGTAGAGCACGGTGGCTTGCGCGGCTTGAGTCGCCGCGCTGGCGCCCCCCTCCAGCAGAGCGAGACGCTGGTAGGCGAGCAGGGCGTTGTCATATTCGCCCCGATAGAGATAGAGCTGGCCGAGCGCCGCCCAGCTGTCGAGATCGGCGGGGCTGCGTTGAAGCTTCTGATGCAGACTCCCCAGCTCCTTGTCCTGCAGATCCCGCGGGCTCAACCCCGCCAGCGGATCGGGACGGGATGCATAATCCTGCCATGCCTGATAGCGGCCGGTGCTGAGATACACAGCGGCAACGGCCGCGATGGCCAGGAGGCCAAGCAGCAACAAGGCCCGCCCGTGCCGGTTATTGCGACCGCGATTGTCATGCTGGTTGGCCAGTTGCGCGCGCAGGGCCAGCTCAGCCGCCGGGATGGCGTTGGCCAGGCGGGCGGCGCTCAGCTCCCTGTAGAGTGGTTGGTCGGGGGAGAGGCCTGCCTGCTCCCCGTGCATGATCAGCAAATTCAATTCGCTGCGCGGATCGGCGGCGGGTTGAGGGGGGGCCTCAACGATGGCCTTAACGACAGGGATGGGTTGCGCCTTTGTGCGCGTCAGGCGGCGAAACAGGGTCAACAGCGCCAGCCCCAACAGCAGCAGGGGACCGCCCCACAGCAGCGCCGTGCTGCTCTTGAAGGGGGGATCGTAGCGGACGAAATCGCCGAAGCGCTCCGTCATGCGGGCGATCACCTGCTCATCAGACTGCCCCTCGTCCACCCAGCGGTAGACCTCTAGCCGCAGATCCCGGGCGATGGGGGAGTTGGACTCCACCAGGTTCTGGTTCTGGCACTGGGGGCAGCGCAGGGCGCGGGCCAGCTCTTGCGCCCGATTTTGCAGCTCGGGGTGGCGAAACTGATAGGTATCGACCCCGCTGGAATATGCAGTTGCACTCAGCAGCATGCCGAGGGCCAGCAGGGCGCAGGCAAGAGAACGGCACATCATGGCTGTGTCTCCCGAGCTGATGTTGCAATAGACGGCGCAATAGATGGCGCAATCGCGGGTGCCGTTGTGGCGGCCTTGATCTGCGCGTCAGTTCGCGCCTGGTTGAGCAGGGGGGCAAACTGGCGTTGCCAGATCTCCCGGGTGAGCAGGCCGGTATGACGGGTCAGCAGGGTGCCGTCGCCGGCGAAGAGATAGGTCTCCGGCGTGCCGTAGACGCCGAGCTCAAGGGCCAGTTTGCCGTCGGGGTCGGCCAGCACGGCGCGATAGGGGTTGCCCGCCTGGATAAGCCAGGCGCGGGCGGCATCCCCCTTGTCCCGGTAGTTGAGACCGTAGAGGGGCACTGTGCCCGCGAGCTCGCTGAGCAGCGGATGCTCGGCGCGGCAGTTGACGCACCAGCTGGCCCAGACGTTAAGCACAAAGGGCTCCCCCTTGAGGCTGGCGGTCTGGATCGGACGCCCGTCCAGCAGATTGTCGCTCTGCCACGCAGGCAGGGTACGTCCGAGCGTTGCCTCATCCTGGCTGTAGGGATTGTTGCCAAGGCCGAGCCAGAGCAGGATGCCGAGGCTCAGGGTCAGCAGCAGTGGAAGAAAGAGGCGCAGGCGGGATCTCATAACGCCTCCTGTTCGAGCCGTTGATGGGAGCTACGAACCGTAATGGAACGAGAGGCTAGCAAGGGGCGACGGGCGAGCAGACGCAGGGCGCCACCTGCCATCATCAACAGGCCGCCGAGCCAGATCCAGCGCACCAGCGGCTTGTAGTGCAGCCGCATGGCATAGGCATCTGGCCCCATCTTCTCACCCAGCACCACGTAGAGATCGCCAAACAGTCCCCACGCAATGCCCGGTTCGTTCATGTTCATGGTGCGCACGCTGTAGTGGCGCCGCTCCGGCGTCAGCCGCGCCACCTCTTTACCGTTCTTGTGCACGCTAAGCGTGATCCGCTCGGCGGTATAGTTGGGGCCGATCACCGGCTCGCGCCCCTCATAGCGAAATTCGAACGCGCCGAGTTGGTAGGGTTGGTTGGCACTTAGCACAGTGCCCCCCTCCTGACTGTGGTGACTCACCTGCGCGATGCCAAGGGCGCACACCGCCACCCCGAGGTGGGCCAGCAAACTGCCAAACCGATTGAGGGTGAGCTCGCGCAGCGACGTCGGTTGCAAGAGCGGGAGCAGCAGGCTGGCCATCAGCCAGAGGCTCACCATATTGGCGAGGATGCCAATCCAGCTACCGGAAAACGATCCCTGTTCCAGATAGGCAAGGCTAATGAGCCCGCCGCCAAGCAGGCCAAACAGCGGCGGTAACAGAGCGTTGAGTCGGGAATGTGCCGCAAGCTGCTGCCAGCGCAGGCGCGGCAGTTGGGTCATCAGCGCCATCAGGCAGAGGGCCAGCGGCACGAAGATGGTATTGAAATAGGGGGCACCCACCGAGAGCGAGCCCAGATGGAGCGACTGGAACACCATGGGGTAGAAGGTGCCGAGCAGCACGCTGGCGCAGGCCACGCAGAGCAGCAGGATGGCGGCGCCGAGCAGCCCCTCTTTTGACAGCAAGCCAAAGCGGGCATAGGGGGCGCGAATGTCTGCGCGCAGGGCAAACAGGGTGAGGGCGCAGGTCAATAGCAAACCGAGCAGCAACAAGAGGGTGAGGCCGCGGCTGGGGTCCACCGCAAAGGCGTGCACCGAGGTGAGCACCCCGGAGCGCACCACAAAGGTGCCGAGCAGGCTCAAGGCGAAGGTGAAGATGGAGAGCAACAGCACGGCGTGGCCGTAAGCGCCGCGCTTCTCGCAGACAATCAGGGCGTGCAGCAGGGCGGTGCCGAGCAGCCAGGGCAAGAGGGAGGCGTTTTCTACCGGATCCCAGAACCACCAGCCGCCCCAGCCGAGCTCGTAATAGGCCCACCAGGAGCCCAGCACGATGCCGGCGGTGAGAAACACCCAGGAGCCGAGCGCCCAGGGGCGGCTCCAGTGGGCCACGGCGCCATCGAGCCGACCCGAGTGCAGCGCCGCCATGGCGAAGGCGAAGTTGACCGCAAAGCCGACGTAACCGAGATAGAGCAGGGGCGGGTGGATGATAAGGCCGATATCCTGCAGCATGGGGTTGAGATCGCGCCCCTCCAGCGGCCCCGGGAACTGGCGGTCAAACGGGCTGGAGAAGATCAGGGTATAGAGGCCGAACAGCCCGACGATCAGCCCCATGATGGCCAATACCCGGGCTGTGATCAGCGGATCGACCCGCCTGGAGCAAAGGGCCACCAGAGCGCCCCACAGCCCCAACGCAAAGACGAAAAAGAGCATGGAGCCTTCATGGCCGCCCCATACCGCCGCCAGCTTGAAGCCCAGCGGCAGGGCGCTGTTGGCGTGCTGGGCCACATAGCTGACGGTGAAATCATCCTGGCCAAAGCAGCTGGCGAGCAGCAGCAGGGCGGCCAACAGCAGGATGGCATTGATCAGCGCCAGCGGCGTGGCGCAGCGCAGCAGAGTTGGGGAGGCGAGCCGCAATCCCAGCCAGGGCAGGGTGCCCTGCAGCAAGGAGAGTGCCGCCGCCAGCAACAGTGAGAGATAGCCGAGCTCCGCCAGCACACAACCTCCAGTCAATCATTCGTCTATGTTATGCCGCAGCGTCTGCACCGTACCGGCGCTGGGGGATAACATCCACATTTCTGGCAACAATCAATCGCAACAACTCATCGCAACAAATAAGCGCCAGTCACCCGAGGGTGGCTGGCGCTGGTGATCATACCTTTAAACTACCGTCATCTGGCCGGCATAGAGCACGAAGTAGCGCAGCAGCAGGAT
>OERV01000272.1_pt1 | contig 15700 bp, 15 predicted proteins | sample 1540121 | NCBI WGS metagenome assembly OERV01 (sample SAMEA3891239, study PRJEB23780) | metagenome | biome: terrestrial biome; feature: animal house; material: water of meat washing | place: Italy | collected 2015-05-12 | reverse complement strand
CCATTAAGGCGTAGGACGATATTCAGCCGAGAAATGACGTTAGCCCCCTCACCCTAACCCTCTCCCGCAAGGGGAGAGGGGATCAGAGCGCAGGCCACCGAGGCTTAACAGGTGTCGAGGGAAAAGGCACAAACAAAAACCGCAGCCCAAGGGCTGCGGTTTTTTTATTGGCTCAACCTGTTGGCACCAGACGCCAACAAGGCCAACCGGCCTTAGGCACGGCGCCAGCTGGTCTTGCCGGCGCTGTCTTCCAGCACGATGCCCATCTCGGTGAGACGGTTGCGGGCGGCATCCGCCGCGGCCCAGTTCTTGTCGGCACGGGCCTGATTGCGCTCGGCGATCAGGCGCTCGATTTCGGCAACCTCTTCGTCCGCTTCGTCACCCTTGAGGAAAGCCTCGGGGTCTTGCTGCAGGATGCCGAGCACGGCGCCCAGCTCGCGCAGACGGGCGCCCAGCGCGGCGGCAACGGCCATGTCTTCACCCTTCTGGCGGTTGATCTCGCGCACCAGATCGAACAGGGCGGAGTAGGCTTCCGGGGTGTTGAAGTCGTCGTCCATCGCTTCCTTGAAGCGAGCCACCTGCTCGTCGCCACCGGCAGCAGCGGCTACCGGCAGATCGCGCAGGGCGGTGTACATCCGCTCCAGCGCGGCGCGGGCTTGCTTCAGGTTATCTTCCGAGTAGTTGAGCTGGCTGCGGTAGTGGCCAGACATCAGGAAGTAACGGACGGTTTCGGCGTCGTAGTGGGCCAGCACGTCGCGGATGGTGAAGAAGTTGCCAAGGGATTTGGACATCTTCTCTTTATCCACCATCACCATGCCGCTGTGCATCCAGGTGTTGACGTAGTCGCCACCGTGGGCGCAGCAGGACTGGGCGATCTCGTTCTCGTGGTGCGGGAACTGCAGATCGGAGCCGCCGCCGTGGATGTCGAAGTGGTTGCCAAGGTGCTTGGAGTTCATGGCGGAGCACTCGATGTGCCAGCCAGGACGGCCCGGGCCCCAGGGGCTTTCCCAGGTCGGCTCGCCGGGCTTGGACATCTTCCACAGCACGAAGTCGAGCGGGTTGCGCTTGGCATCGACCACGTCAACGCGGGCACCGGCTTGCAGCTGCTCCAGATCCTGGCCGGAGAGCTTGCCGTAGTCGGCGTAGGATTCGACGATAAACATCACATCGCCGTTATCCGCCACGTAGGCGTGCTCTTTTTCCAGCAGGGATTGCACCAGCTCGATGATCTCTTCGATGTGCTGGGTGGCGCGCGGTTCGATATCCGGGCGCACCATGCCGAGGGCGTCGAAGTCGGCGTGCATGTCGCCAATCAGACGCTCGGTCAGCTCGTCGCAGGTGACGCGGGTTTCAGCGGCGCGCTTGATGATCTTGTCATCCACGTCGGTGATGTTGCGCACGTAGGTGAGGTCATAACCGGCGTAACGCAGGTAGCGAGCGACCACATCAAAGGCGACGAAGGTGCGGCCGTGGCCGATATGACAGTGATCGTAGATGGTGACACCACACACATACATGCCCACCTTGCCCGGGTGGATAGGTTTGAATTCTTCTTTTTGACGAGTGAGTGTGTTGTATATCTTCAGCATCTTCTAACCACTGCCTGTGAGTAAAATGGTTGGTCATAATACCCCGTTCAGGGGCAGAAAACGAGGCAGAAAAGCGGGCCAATCCCGCCTGCCAGCACGGTTACGGCGCCAGAGAGACTATGCCGCCAGCCCCTGATGGGCTAGAATTGCCACCACTTTATGCCATACACCTGCGGGCACTTCGTCGCCCGCATCAAATGAAAGGACATATCATGGTCACTCTGCACACCAATCACGGCGACATCACCCTCACCCTGAACGCTGAAAAAGCCCCGGAAACCGTGGCCAACTTCCTGCAATACTGCCGTGACGGTCACTACGACAACACCATTTTCCACCGCGTCATCGACGGCTTCATGATCCAGGGCGGCGGCTATGCCCCGGGCTTTGAAGAGAAAGACACCCGCGCTCCCATCAAGAACGAAGCGGCCAACGGTCTGTCCAACAAGATCGGCACCATCGCCATGGCCCGCACCATGGAGCCGCACTCTGCCAGCGCCCAGTTCTTCATCAACGTGAACAACAACGACTTCCTCGACTTCAAATCCGCCACCACCCAGGGCTTCGGCTACTGCGTATTCGGTGAAGTGACCGCCGGCATGGACGTGGTCAACAAGATCAAGGGCGTCAAGACCGGTAACTACGGCCGCATCCACCAGGACGTGCCGGTAGAAGACGTGGTGATCACCAAGGTGACCCTTGCTGACTGATCTCTGCCGACTCGGCACTGACAAAACTGCGGCCCCGGCCGCAGTTTTTCCATCTGCCTCCCCCACTGCCAGCCCAAACTGGCGCCGCCTCGACTATCTGGCCCACGGCAACCCGCGCCAGCGCTCGGCCCATGCCCTGCTCACCGCCGGTGTGTGGGATGAGCTGGCCGCGCAGTGCGCCGATATGGCGCTGGTGAGCACGCTCGCCATCGGCCTCGATCGGCCGGGCAGCGATCTCGATATTCTCTGCCAGCATCCAGATCCCGCCGAGTTTGCCGCTACTTTTGCAGAGCAAGGCTGGCAGGCGAGCGCCAAGGGCGACAATATCTGGCTGCTGGAGCGCATCTTTGCCTGCCTCGACCAGCACAGTGCCGATTGCGATCAAAGCGAAGCCAGCTGGCCGCTGGAGCTCTATGTCACCCCCGCCCCCATCGAGACGCTGAACGGCTGGCGCCACCTCACCCTGATGGCCGCGTTGCTCGAGCGGTTTGGCGATGCCTTCTACCGCGAAGTGCTGCGCCTGCGCCTTGAAGAGGGATTGAAAGGGGAAGCGGCCATGTGCCGGTTGCTGGGGCTGGCGGGCGATCCTTATGAAGCGCTGCTGACGCTGGAGGGACGCAATCTGGCCGAGCTGTCATGGCAGCCGCCATCCCGTGACGATATCCATACCTCAACTGGCGCGATGGCGCCCGCAGCGCACTATTCGTCCCCTGTTGTTTCTACTATCTCTGCCACCCCTGTTTGCCCTGTTTCGACCGAGAGCCCGACCCCCACATCATGAGCACCCTCTTTATCAGTGACATTCACCTCTCTGCCCAGCGGCCCGATATGACCGCGGCACTGGTGCGCTTTCTCGAGCACGACGCCCCCGGCGCCGATGCCCTCTATGTGCTGGGGGATCTCTTCGAATTCTGGATTGGCGACGATGACCCCAATCCGCTCCATCAACAGATGGCCGACGCCTTCTTGGCCCTGAGCCAGCAGAACGTGCCCATCTACTTTATCCACGGCAACCGTGACTTTCTGCTGGGGCAACAGTTTGCCAAGCGCGCGGGGATGACATTGCTGGGTGACCCTTGCGTTATCGACCTCTATGGGGAGCGGGTAGTGCTGAGCCACGGCGATCTGCTCTGCACCCTGGATGAGGGGTATCAGAAGTTTCGCCGCATCACCCAGCTCAAGTGGCTGCGCTGGCTCTTTTTGCGACTGCCGCTCGCCCGCCGTCAGGCCATCGCCTGCAAGATGCGCGGCCAAAGCCAGATGGAAAATGCCCACAAGAGCCAGATCATCATGGATGTGACGCCCGCGGCGGTGGACGACACCCTGCGTGCCCACGACTGCCGGATGATGATCCACGGCCACACCCACAGACCCGCCATCCACGACTTCACCCTCGATGGCCACCCCGCGCGGCGCATCGTACTGGGAGACTGGTTCGAGCAAGGCTCGGTGCTGGTCTGCCGCCCCGGCGAGCAGCGGCTGGAAATGCGGGCGCTGGCAGAGGCTTGATAGCCCGTCAGTCCGGTTGACCACAAAGCCCCCAGCCCTCCATCACTCCCCATCGTTCGCGCCATCCGGTTCACTGCCCATCAGGCGCGAGCGAATAAGTGGTGATCGCTCACAGATCAGCAAAGCAAACCTGCACTCCTCCTTCAGTCCCCGGGTTGTGTGAACCCCGTCACCTTGCCCCTTGCCAATTGAGAGGATGATGGCGCTCAGGCAGAAACGTCTTTCTCGCCAGCTATTTCAACAAGTTGAGGTTTGTATGCCTGACAGCAATGCGGTCGCTCACCCGTTCGATGCCAAGAAGATCAATGTCAACGATCCCTATGAGATGAAGCAGTGGATCAAAATGTTCGAGTGCACCGAAGTCCAGCTGAAACGGGCGGTCAAGGCAGTCGGCACCTCAGGCAAGGCGATCAGAAAACACCTCAAGAAGTGAGGGCACAACCCCGTCACAAACCCGGCCCCGCTCGCGGGGCTTTTCTCATCTTGGCCTTTACGTGGGCCATCCCCGCCCCTGTTTGGCGGCGCACATACCGCCATTCAACCGCTCATAACCGGACTGTGCAGCCCGACCAGCGCCGGCCGCCGTCCGACAGCTTGTGACCAGCCAGCGCCGTCCGGCCCTTCGCATCCCGGCATCCCTGCCTATAATGCGGGCTCAAACACACAGAGAGGATTAATCCATGGGCTTTATCACCTGGATCGTATTGGGACTGTTGGTGGGTATTCTGGCGAAGTGGATCATGCCGGGTCGCGACGGTGGTGGTTTCTTCATGACTGCCCTGCTGGGGATTGTCGGCGCCATGGTTGGCGGCTATGTGGGTACCCTGCTGGGGCTGGGCTCGGTGACCGGTTTCAATATCCCGAGCATCGCGCTGGCGACCGTGGGCGCCCTTATCGTCCTGTTTGTCTTCAACAAGATCCGCAGCTGACCCCCAACGCCATCTATGTGTAGATAAACAGGGCACCGCGAGGTGCCCTCTCTTTTTTTATCGCCCTCACGATGTTGCCAGCGGCAAGATCAGCCTCACCAGCAAGCCCCCCAGCTGGGTGGCCGGCAGCAACACCACTTCGCCGTGGTGGTAGTGGGCGATATCGCGCACCAGCGCCAGACCCAGCCCCGCTCCCGGCTGTTCACTCCCCTGCTCGAGGCGCTGGAACGGCTGCCAGACTCGCTCCGCCAGCTCGGGGGCGATGCCGGGGCCGCTATCCTCCACCTCCAGCCAGATCTGCCCGTTGCTTCGCACCACCCGCGCCGTCACGGTGCCGTGGGGCGGGGTGTATTTGATGGCGTTGTCGAGCAGGTTGGCGCACAGCTCCCCGAGCAGCAGCGGCTCCCCCGCCACCATGATGGCGGACTCCTCCCCCTCGTAACCGAGATCGATCCCCTTGCTGCGGGCCTGCGCCAGCCGTGACAGACAGGCCTGCTGCACCAGCGCCGTCAACTCCATGGGCTCACGCTGGCGCAGCCCGGAGCACTCGTCCGATTTGAGCCGGGCCAGCAGCAGTAACCGCTCGGTCAGGGCGATGGTGTGATCGAGCCGCACGGCCATGGCATCGAGGCTTTCGCTCATCAGGGCCGGATCGCCACTGCCGCGCGCCACCTCAACTTGGGTTTTCAAAATGGTGAGCGGGGTGCGCAGCTGATGGGCGGCATCGGCGCTAAAGCGCTCCTGCCGGGCCACCAGCTGGCGCAATCGGGCCAGCTGGCGGTTGAACGCCTGCACCAGCGGCCGGGTCTCCTGCCAGGGGAGCAAATCCGGCAAGGGGGCAAGATTGGCGGCATCGCGGCGCAGGATCTCCCGCGACAGACGGCGCATCGGGGTGAGCAGCCGTTTGAGCAACAGATAAGCGAGCAGCAGGGTGAGCACCACCAGCGCCCCCTGGGTCAGCAGGGCCGACCAGAGCAGTTGCTCCGCCAGCTGCTGGCGACCGAGCAGGGTTTCCGCCACCGTGATGCGGGCCATGCCGTTGACGCCCCCCTCGCCTACCGGTTGCAGCAGCATCACGGCGCGGATCGGCGCCTCCTGATAGAGCCCGTCGTAGAAGTAGGCGAGCGCCGGATAGCGGTCGGTCAGGGGCGTACCGTCCGGCATGGGGGGCAAGTCGTCAAAGCCGGAGATGACCCTATCGTCGATGCCGCGCACCTGATAGAAGAGGCGATCGCGCATGTTGCGCTCGAAGCTGTCGAGCACCACATAGGGCACATCCACCCTGAGGCTGCCCTCGGCTGCCGTCAGCCGCTCGGCGACGGTGCGGGCCGAAGCGAGCAGGGTACGATCATAGGCCGAGGTGGCCGCCGCCAGCGCGCCGTAGTAGCTGTACCAGGCCGAGGCAGCCCAGAGGATCAGCAAGGGGCCCCCCAGAAACAGCAGCAGTTGATGGAGCAGGGAGCGACTAATGGGAGGCCTCCGGCGCCGCTTCCAGCAGATAGCCGAGACCGCGCAGGGTGGTGATCACCACCCCGCTGCCCACCAGCTTTTTGCGCAGCCGGTGGATATAGAGATCGATGCTGTCGAGCCCTACCTCGTCATCGAGGTTGAACACCTGCTCGAACAGCTGCCCCTTGGCGACCGGCCGCCCGTGGCGGTACATCAGCGCGGTCAGCAGCGCCAGTTCGCGCGGAGTCAGGGCAAGGCGGGCATCGGCCAGCAGAAAATAGCCGTCGGGGTGCAGGGTCAGACGACCCAGCCGCAGCTCGGCACCACCGCTTTCGCTGCGCCGCAGCAGGGCTCGCAGCCGGGCATCCAGCTCCCCCAGATCGAACGGCTTGGCCAGATAGTCATCGGCTCCGGCATTGAGGCCGCAGATCCGCTCCTCCACCGCGCCGCGGGCGGTGAGCAGCAGCACCGGCACCCCCTGCCCCCGACTGCGCAACCGGCCGAGTACCGCCAGCCCGTCGAGCTTGGGCATCTCGATATCGAGCACCGCCAGCGCGTACTGTTCGTGGCGCAGCAGGTGGTCAGCCTGAGCCCCGTCAGCCACCCAATCCACCGCGAAACCGGCGCTGGTGAGTGCCCGCGACAGCCAGTGGGCCAGTTCGTGATTATCTTCTGCCAACAGCAAGCGCATCCCTCTCCCCTTGTTCCTAACCACGGCATTCAGCCGCACTGCTTCAACTGCATCCCTTCGTCACTGCTATTGCGGGAGAAGGTGCGATCAGGGTCACACTCCCGGCTCTTGGTCAGCGATTGAAAGGTGAATGAAAGGTTGTTGTTTTAACAATTTCGCATCACTTCGTCTATCGACGGAGTCACACCCAGGAAAAACAACGACAAGATGGAGCACACAACCATGAAGCAACGCACACGTCATGCCCTCGCCCTGCTGACCCTGCTCGGCGCCCTGCCACTGCAGGCGGCCGAAAGTGCCACGACCCCGAGCCGTACCGAATGCATCGCACCGGCCAAACCGGGCGGTGGTTTCGATCTCACCTGCAAGCTGCTGCAGGTGAGCCTGCAGGAGACCGGCACCATCGACAAGCCGATGCGGGTCACCTATATGCCGGGCGGGGTCGGCGCCGTGGCCTACAACGCCATCGTGGCCCAGCGCCCCGCCGAGGCGGGGACCGTGGTCGCCTTCTCCGGTGGCTCCCTGCTCAACCTCTCACAGGGGAAATTTGGCCGTTACGGGGTGGACGATGTGCGCTGGCTGGCGGCGGTGGGCACCGATTACGGCATGATCGCGGTGCGCCACGATGCCCCCTATCAGAACCTCAAGGAGCTGGTGAGCGCCATGGAGCGCGATCCCAACAGCGTGGTGATCGGCGCGGGTGCCTCCATCGGCAGTCAGGACTGGATGAAGACGGCGCTGCTGGCCAAACAGGCCGGGGTTGACCCCCACAAGATGCGCTACGTCGCCTTTGAAGGGGGTGGCGAGCCGGTCACCGCGCTGCTTGGCAACCATGTGCAGGCGGTCTCTGGCGATCTGAGCGAGATGGTGCCCTATATCGGCGGCGACAAACTGCGGGTGCTGGCGGTGTTCTCTGCCGAGCGGCTGCCCGGCAAGCTGGCCACCATCCCCACCGCCAAGGAGCAGGGTTATGACCTGGTGTGGCCGGTGATCCGCGGCTTCTATGTCGGCCCCAAGGTGAGCGACAGCGAATACCAGTGGTGGAAGCAGACCTTCGATCAGCTGGTGAAGACCGACACCTTCAAGGCGCAGCGGGATCTGCGCGGCCTGTTCGAGTTTGACCTCACCGGCGAGGCCCTCGACAGCTACGTCAAGGAGCAGGTGGCGCAATATCGCGAGCAGGCCAAAGCCTTCGGTCTGGCCAAATAGGAGCCGCAGCCATGAGCGATCGCATCTTCGCCGCCATCTGGCTGCTGCTCTGTCTGGCAGGCGCCGCCATCGCCTGGCAGATCCAGAGCGAATACAGCTATGAGCCGCTGGGGCCACGCCCCTTCCCGCTCGGCATCATCGGCCTGATGGCGCTCTGCGCCCTGTTGCTGCTGCGCCGCCAGCCGGACACCGTCAGCTGGCCGCCGCTGCGTACCCTGCGCCACCTCGCCATCATGGTGGTGGCGCTGGCCGGGTACGGTGCCAGCTTCGAGTGGCTGGGCTTTCCGCTGGCCACCACCCTGCTCACCTTTGTACTGGGGCGCCTGTTTGGCGCCTCTGCCAAAGCCGCCCTGCTCTCCGGCGTTGTCGGCGGTCTGGTGCTCTATCTCGCCTTCGACCGGCTGCTGGATGTCACCCTGCCCCTCGGCGTCTGGTTCTCTTAAGGAGTCAATATGGATACCTGGATGTACCTCTCCCAGGGCTTTGCGGTGGCACTCACCCCGGAGAATCTGGTGATTGCCCTCATCGGCTGCTTTGTCGGCACCGTGGTCGGCCTGCTGCCGGGCCTTGGCCCCATCAACGGGGTCGCCATCCTGTTGCCGCTGGCTTTTGCCCTGAAACTGCCCCCCGAATCGGCGCTCATTCTGCTCGCCACCGTCTATATCGGTTGCGAGTATGGCGGGCGGATCTCCTCGATCCTGCTCAACGTGCCGGGGGATGCCGCCGCCATCATGACCGCGCTGGATGGCTACCCCATGGCCCAGCAGGGCAAGGCGGGAGTGGCCCTCTCCATCTCGGCGGTCAGCTCCTTTGTCGGCTCCATGCTCGCCATCGGCGGGATCATCCTGTTCGCCCCGGCGCTGGCGCGCTGGTCCCTCGCCTTCGGCCCGGCGGAGTATTTCGCCCTGATGGTGTTCGCCATCGCCTGCCTTGGCAGCATGATGAGCCAGAACCCGCTCAAATCCTTTATGGCGGCGCTGATTGGGCTGGGGCTCGCCACCGTCGGGGTGGATGCCAACACCGGCGTCTATCGCTTCACCTTCGACAGCGTTCACCTCTCGGACGGGGTGCAGTTTATCGTGGTGGTGATCGGCCTCTTCTCGGTGAGCGAGATCCTGCTGATGCTGGAGCACACCAGTGGCGGCGGCAAGCTGGTGCGCACCACCGGGCGGATGCTGTTCAACTTCAAGGAGCTGGTCCATTGCACCGGCACCATGTTGCGCTCCTCCACCATCGGCTTCTTCGTCGGCATTCTGCCCGGCGCCGGTGCCACCATCGCCAGTGCCATCACCTACATGACCGAGAAGCGACTGGCGGGGCCCAATGCCAAATTCGGCGAAGGGGACATTCGCGGCGTGGCCGCACCGGAGGCGGCCAACAACGCCTCAGCCTGCGGCTCCTTTATCCCCATGCTGACCCTGGGGGTGCCGGGTTCGGGCACCACGGCGGTGATGATGGGGGCGCTGACCCTCTACAACATCACCCCGGGCCCCACCATGTTCACCGAACAGCCCGATGTGGTGTGGGGACTGATCGCCGCCCTCTTGCTGGCCAACGTCATGCTGCTGGTGATGAACATCCCCATGGTGGGGCTCTTTACCCGCATGCTCTCCATCCCGCTCTGGTTTTTGGTGCCCGCCATCGCCAGCGTCTCGGCGGTGGGAGTCTATGCGGTGCACAGCACCACCTTCGACCTGTTGCTGATGGTGGCCCTCGGGGTCTTTGGCTACCTGCTGCGCAAGATGCACTTCCCCATGTCACCGCTCATTCTGGGCTTCGTGCTGGGTGAAATGCTGGAGCAGAACCTGCGCCGCGCCCTCTCCATCAGCAATGGCGACACCGCCATCCTGTGGAGCAGCGGCATCAGCCAGACCCTGCTGGTACTGGCCATTGCAGTGATCACCCTGCCCCCGCTGGTACGCCTGCTGCGCCGCCGCAAAGCCGATCCGCTGATCCCGGACGCCCGTCCGGAGCAGGGAGCCTGACCTGATAAGACAGAGATGACGGGTTTATTGATACAAAAGGGCGAGATCTGAACGATCTCGCCCTTTTTAACAGACCGCATCCATCTGTCACTAACGGTATAAAAACACCCAATATATCAACGCTAATCGCCCCGCGCTCTCTGACACCTCAAGAGTCTCAAACTGACGTCATTCAACCAGTGTTATGAGCAAGCCGCTACGTGACAAGGAAATATTCAGACTGGCCGCTGTATCCCTTGTTCTCGATCTGTATTCCCCACCGAGTCAGGGGGTGGCAAGCCTGATAGTGAGCTTGAGCTGGCAATTAAACGCCGGAGGCTCTACCGGACAACACCTGTTTGGATCAAATGTGGATTCGGAGGAAAAAGAAAAAGGCCACTATTTCTAGTGGCCTTTCGTAACTCTTTGATTTTAATGGTGCCCGAGGCCGGAATCGAACCGGCACGACGCGAACGTCGAGGGATTTTAAATCCCTTGTGTCTACCGATTTCACCACTCGGGCACCGCAATCGGTATCAAGCTCGCGTGGCGGGCTTGTCAATATGGAGGCACGTTCCGGAGTCGAACCGGACTAAACGGATTTGCAATCCGCTGCATAACCGCTTTGCTAACGCGCCATGCAAAAGAGAGTTGGCTCTCTATTGTCTGAATTTGGAGCGGGAAACGAGACTCGAACTCGCGACCCCGACCTTGGCAAGGTCGTGCTCTACCAACTGAGCTATTCCCGCATTGGTCTGGCTGACTGCCTGACTACGAGGACGCATTCTAGCGATGTTCCTCGCCCAGTCAACCAGAAATATTTAATTACCTGATCGTTCGGGCATTTTTTGCCCTTTTTGAACAGTTTTAGCGCCTTTGGCCGTTTCCTGCCTCAAATCAGCGGAAACCTCACCTTGCGGCGCAAGTGACTCACAGGTTGGCGTGGTGGGTCAAATCGCCCCAGGCGGCCTTCATGTACTGGAACATCGACCAGAAGGTGAGCACGGTGGCGACATAGAGCATCACATAGGCGAGCCACACCATCCAGACGTTGTATTGCCAAATCAGACCGGTGAGCGACACCATCTGGATCATGGTCTTCCACTTGCCAATCCAGCTGACCGCCACCGAGGAGCGTTTGCCGAGCTCGGCCATCCACTCACGCAGGGCGGAGATGATGATCTCGCGGCCAATCATGGTCATGGCGGGGATGGTCACCCAGATGGTGTTGTAGTGTTCGACGATAACCACCAGTGCGGCGGCGACCATGATCTTGTCGGCAACCGGGTCAAGGAAGGCGCCAAAGGCGGTGGACTGATTGAGCTTGCGAGCCAGATAGCCATCAAACCAGTCGGTGGCAGCGGCCAGAATAAAGATGATGGCGGCAGCCAGATAGGACCATTGATAAGGCAGATAGAACAGGATGACGAAGACGGGAATGAGCAAAATCCGGAAAAACGTCAACAGGTTAGGTATGTTTGTCATTATTTTCAGCCACTTCTTGTACGTCGCTACATAGTGCGCCAAAGCCGATTTGCGATGCAACCGCACTGGCGCCCGTCTTGGTCTTTTTAATCCATCAATCTTCTCAAAATGCGAGGGCCATTATGGCATTTACGGCCCCCCCGCGTCACGGCTCTTGTGCATCAAGGAGTTAGCGATTTTGCCATGCCGCTAACCCTGCTCAGGCGCTGTGCAAGCCATCGTGGATGGTCTGGGCCAGCTCCTGACTGATGCCGGGTACCTTGGCCAGTTCATCCACGCTCGCCTTTTTGACCTCCTGCAGGCCGCCCAGATATTTGAGCAGCGCCTGCCGCCGCTTTGGCCCCACCCCCGGAATATCCTCCAGACTGCTGCTGGTGCGGGCCTTGGCCCGTCTGGCCCGGTGGCCGGTAATGGCAAAACGGTGGGATTCATCGCGAATATGCTGAATAAGGTGCAAAGCGGGCATATCTGCCGGCAAATGCAGCTCTTCGTGGCTCTCCCCCATGATGAGAGTTTCCAACCCCGCCTTGCGGGTGACCCCCTTGGCAATCCCCACCAGCAGCGGATATTTGCCGCCGAGGAACTCCAGCTGACGGGCCAGGATCTCTTCGGCGCGGCGCAACTGGCCGAGGCCACCGTCAATAAACAGCACGTCCGGCACCTTGTCCGGCTCCTGCTGCTTGCCAAAGCGGCGCTCCAGCGCCTGCTCCATCGCCGCGTAGTCATCACCGCCGGTGATACCGTCGATATTGAAACGACGATATTCCGATGAGAGCGGCCCCTCCCGGTTGAACACCACGCAAGAGGCCACGGTGCGCTCCCCCATGGTGTGGGAGATATCGAAACACTCCATGCGGGCGATGGGGCGCTCCAGCTCCAGCAGCTCTTCCAGCTGGTCGTAGCGGGCGGTGATGGTGCTCTTGTGAGCCAGCCGCGAGCGCAGCGCCGTCTCGGCATTGATGGAGGCGAGCTTGATAAAGCGGGCCCGTTCGGCGCGGGTACGGCTCACCACCCGCACCTTGTAGCCTGCGGTCTGGCTCAGGGTCTCGGCGATGACGCTTTCGTCCTCCAACGCCACATCGAGCAGCACCTCGCTCGGGATCTGCCGCCCCCCCTGCCCCGACAGATAGAACTGCAGCAGGAAGGATTGCACCACCTCGTCGAGCTGGGTATCGGCCGGCACTTTCGGGAAGTAGCTGCGCGATCCGAGCACCTTGCCCTGACGGATAAAGAGCACGTGGATGCAGGCCGCACCTTGCTGGAAGGCGACCCCCACCACATCCAGCTCGTCCAGCACGTTGCCGCTCACCGACTGCTGCTCGGTGACCCGGCGCAGCGCCAGGATCTGATCCCGATAGCGGGCCGCCTCTTCAAAGCGCAGATCGCCGCTGGCGGACTCCATCTTGCCCACCAGTTCGCCAATCACCTGCTGGTTCTTGCCCGCCAGAAACAGCTTGGCCAGCTCCACCTGCTGGGCATATTCGGCCTCGCTCACCAACCCGGGTACGCAAGGGCCGGCGCAACGCTTGAGCTGATAGAGCAGGCAGGGACGGGTGCGGTTGGCATAGACCGCATCCTCGCACTGGCGTACCGGAAATATTTTCTGCATCAGATGCAAACTCTCGCGCACCGCGCCGCCAGAGGGGTATGGGCCGAAGTACTCTCCTTTGATCTTGCGGGCACCGCGATGGACGCCGATGCGCGGATGCTGGTGCGCGGTGATGATGATCCAGGGGTAGGATTTGTCGTCCCGCAGCAGCACGTTGTAACGGGGCTGGTACTGCTTGATCAGGTTGTGCTCGAGGATCAGCGCCTCGGTCTCGGTGTGGGTGACGGTGACCTGGATATCGGCGATCTGGCGCACCAGGGTGCGGGTCTTGATGCTGTCGACGTTGGTGCGAAAGTAGGAGGCGAGCCGCTTTTTCAGATCCTTGGCCTTGCCCACATAGATCACGGTGCCACCGCTGTCATACATGCGGTAGACGCCGCTCTGATGGGTGACGGCGCTCAGAAACGCCTTGCTGTCGAAGAGAGGTTCGGGAGAGAGGGTCATCAGCTACTCGGCTCACACAAAGGCAAAAATTGACGGGCAGAGCATACTGCCCTCGCCGCCCGAAAAGCAAAGGGGCAGAAAAGCAAAAAGGCGGCACTCGCCGCCTTTGTGACCACACGCCACCCGATTAGAGGGTATCGGCATCCAGCATGCCATAGCGAATGGCCAGATGGGTCAGTTCCACGTCACCGTTGATCCCCAGCTTGCTGAACAGACGATAGCGGTAGCTGTTGACCGTCTTCGGGCTCAGGTTGAGCTGCTCGGAGATATCGGTCACCTTCTGCCCCTTGGTGATCATCATCATGATCTGCAGCTCGCGCTCGGAGAGGGACTTGAAGGGATTCTCGTCAGCGGAGGCAAACTGGCTGAGGGCCATCTGCTGGGCAATCTCCGGGGAGATGTAGCGCTGACCGGAGTGCACCAACCGGATCGCCTGGATCATCTCGTCAGGGGCAGCCCCCTTGGTCAGGTAACCGGCGGCGCCCGCCTGCATCACCTTGGTGGGGAACGGATTTTCTGAATGAATGGTCAGCACTATGATGCGCACATCGGGGCGGATCCGCAGAATTTTGCGGGTCGCTTCCAGACCACCAATACCCGGCATGTTCATGTCCATCAGGATCACGTCCGGATGGTGTTGGCGACAGAACGTAACTGCGGTCTCGCCGCTCTGTGCCTCACCCACCACCTTGATCCCGCGCACATCTTCAAGAATGCGTCTTATCCCTGTACGCACCAGCTCATGATCATCGACCAGGAATACATTTATCACCCAAACACCCCGTTTTATCTCGTTTTAGCCGCCCGGTTAGGGTTAACAGGGCGTCTTGCATCATAACCAAACTCGTCGCTTTGGCAAACCATGCACGCCAAAAGTTTGAGAAAACCCATGTTTAGCGTTTAAAATCAAATAATTATATAAATTTTCAAAACAAAAAACGGTGCCTTGCGACACCGTTTTTCATGACGTTAGTGCTGTGGCCATCACTTGGCCAAAAAGGCGCGCACCTTCTCCAGATCGGCCTGGGTATCCACCCCGACCGGCGGCGCTTCAAGGGCCTGGGCGACGTGGATCTTCTCCCCGTACCAGAGCACCCGCAGCTGCTCCAGCGCCTCGACCTGCTCCAGCACGCTCGGTGCCCAGTCTACGTAACGCTGGATAAAGCCGGCGCGATAGGCGTAGATACCGATATGACGCTGGTAGTGGTCACCAATCTGCTCATGGCTCTTGGCAAAGCGATCCCGATCCCAGGGAATGCTGGCGCGACTGAAGTAGAGGGCGTAGCCATCCTTGTCAGTCACCACTTTCACTGCGTTCGGATTGAACGCCTCTTCGGCATCCTTGATCGGCACCGACAAGGTCGCCATCGGCGCCGTGGCGGCGGCCAGATTATCCGCTACCTGACGAATGATGGCGGGCGGAATGAGCGGCTCATCCCCCTGCACATTGACGATGATGGTATCGGCGGCAAAGCCGTAGTGACGGCACACCTCGGCCAGACGCTCGGTGCCGGACTGGTGATCCGGTGAGGTCATGCACACCTCGACGCCGGTGCTCTGCAGTGCCTGCTGTACCCGCTCGTCATCGGTGGCAACGATCACCCGATCGGCACCCGACTGCAGGGCCTTCTCCACCACGTGCTGCACCATGGGTTTACCATGGATATCCGCCAGCGGCTTGCCCGGCAGACGGGTTGACGCATAGCGGGCAGGAATGACGACGACGAAACTCATGACGGCAGCTCGTCGCTATTGAGCGGACGGGCGCGGTTCTCCAGCAGCACCGGGATCCCCTCCTCCAGCGGATAGGCCAGCTTGTCAAAGCGGCAGACCAGCTCATGCACGGCCTTGTTGTAGTGCAGCTTACCCTTGCAGACCGGGCAGGCGATGATGTCGAGCAACTTGATGTCCAAAGCCAAAACGATACTCCTTCAACGATGTCGCGCTGGCGGCTTCATCACGCCAGCGATGGATGTCGAGCAACCAGATATTCCATACGGGACCGCTATTGGTCCACTTCTCCCCCATTCAGGCGAGAGAGATTAATCTTGTGCCTTGGTTACGCCTTGCGCCTTTCCACTCGTGTTCAGCTTGTGCAACAAGGTATCGAGC
>OERV01000269.1_pt1 | contig 15881 bp, 5 predicted proteins | sample 1540121 | NCBI WGS metagenome assembly OERV01 (sample SAMEA3891239, study PRJEB23780) | metagenome | biome: terrestrial biome; feature: animal house; material: water of meat washing | place: Italy | collected 2015-05-12 | reverse complement strand
ACCATCAACAGTGTAAATAGGTTCAGGATAAATGAAACCTACTGTACCTTTCATCTGGTTACCTGCTACAAACTTATCAGCAGTTGTGGTAGTTAGTTTACTCTCAATGGTAATAGTCACTGCTGCTGTATTGGGATAGACCTTTGACTTACCTACTGATGTGTTACCACCTACGTTCCCATTAGTGGCGGCAAGTTCTCTGAACTTAGCTTTCTTAGCCCGCAGTTTGTCTTGTTCCTGAATAAAGGATTTCAAAGACTCTTCTGCTGTATCTAAGTCACCATTATAGATAACATCGATCTTACTAATCACACCAGCTTGTTTAGCTTTGATCTGTTTAATACCGAGACGATCCAACCCCGCCATTCGTGTTCCACCTTCCTCTTCAAACATTGCAGAAGAAGGATCCATCACATCAGCTAATACTTGATCGTACTCTACTTTATCACCAACTTTAACATAGAGTTTAATGGCTTGTTCATAACCAATTCTAAACTCATTGTTTTTAAGATAAGGTGTGGTATTAAGATCTGCATACTTCTGAGTAATACCAATGGAATCCTCAAAGGTAAATTGATCTTCAACCAAAGCAATACGAGCCATTGTACCGAGTTTGATAACAATCCTTTTTGGATTAGTTAAATCCCTGGTATAGAAACAATCATCCCAAGCAAGAACGTCACCTTTATCAACTTTATCACCAACCTTCATATCAGTGATTTTGTTGTGCTTGTGATACTCACCGGCGCCTTTACCCACTTCATAACCAAGAGGGAATTTCTCTTCATTACCATTGTCGTACTTAACAGTCATACCGTCAGCAGTAATCGCTGTAACAACACCAACTTCTTTAGCATAAGAACAATAAAGCTCTGAGTTACGATAAGCGACGACACTATCAGAGGGAGTTCTAATAGGGTTAGCTACGTAACTGTCAGTTGCCATCCATTGACTTAGCTGAACACCTGAGAACAATGCCTAATGTCCGGTCTTATCCTAAGACCCGGTGCGATACCTGGCACCCGCCTTATATCACTATAAGGAGCAGACTATATTTCAACCAACTGTCTAGTTGCTTCTTCAGCAACACAGTAAGGTAACCCTGTTTGGTAGGAACAATCCTTGTTCCAGCTACGGGGAGTTTCACCCCTAGTCGTTGAACGCTCGTCATATCTATTAGTCACGAATATACTTAGACGCTCCGCTGCTGACTGTCTCTCCGCTCTACTTTTCAAACCTTTCCATATAACCTTTCGGTTTCCGTTTCGGTAAGAGCATCTTTGAGTACTTCCCAGCAATTAAGGGTTAATGCAAACACCCATTTCTAAGTGTAAGGGCAATTACGTCTATGTCATACACGACGTGTCTACCGTTTACTGTCATCCCTAGTCGTCCCATAAAGTAAGTTAGCTGTTACGGAACCGCGACCTGCGTTAGTGGTTTCCTGAGTTACATCAACGTTGCCAGCGTAATCCACAATTTTGGCATCAGATGTCAAATAGGAAATAAATCCAACTTTACCAGAGTCTTTACCAGCTTCAGAAATAATCCCTGCGTAACTTGGTAACTGACCACGAGTGCGTCTGACCATGGCTTGGTCACTTCGACCAAAGGTACCGCCAAATGTAACTTCTTCCTGCTGTTTCAGTTGATGGACTGGATTGACTTCTTCAACTGGCTGCATACTACTATCAGTCAGAATGTTCATCATGATAGCTTCTGGGTTTAAGTCAAACGTCTTACGACCAGTATTAGGTTTGTTCCTAAACTGCCTAGTAGACTTAACCAGTTCACGATACACGTGACCAGGGAATCGCTCAAACCCAACCAGACGTTGTTCAGCAATCTCAACTTCATGTTCAGCTTCATTATTCAAAAGCATTTCAACTGCCCGAATAATTAACTTGTCCATGATAAGAGGATAACCACGTCGTTCAAGTTCCCTAGCTGTAATAGGATCAATGAACATATCGTAAATCAAATCCATCTCTTTAAAGTGAGATGGTTTAACACGACTATCACTGATCAAGCTAAACCAAACATTAGGGTCATCAAGCTGAGCTCTGGAGAAGTTCGCTAATCCAGTTAGTTTACGAAGACCAGAGAAGATCAAAGTACTCAATCCGTCACGACGATCAAGAATCAAACGTTCATCAGCAAATTGAACAATATATTCGTTTGGTCCAAGTAGTGGTCTAGTTCCGGGTTCTACTACACGATGTGTTGGTTTAAGGCGTTTAATAAGCTCACTGAATCCAACCCAGTAAGCAAGTACAACTACCACAGGGAATTTGTACCCGTTGATGTTTGCAGTTGCTGTAGGCACCGGAGCTTTAGCCATAGGTAAACGAAGGATCTCTTCGATGTAACCTTTCTCCACACCGTCAATCATTACCAAACCAGTATTATCGATCAGAACTGGAACACCAGCTTCATCACCAATTACCCAAACATCACCTTTACAATACTTCTTCCATTTTGGATGTTTCACCAAAAGAGCTTCAGTATCAAAGTTAAGTTCTAATCCACCTACAGTGATTTCTTTAAATCTAGAAGCAAGTACTGAATAATACCAGCACACTTCTTTTAAATCAGATTTAAAAGAACCTAATTTAACTGTGATAGACTTATCTTCATAACTCTTTTGAATGATGTTAGTTTTAAGCCAGTGTGTGTAGTCGTCCACTTTGTAAGCAGAACGTTCAATCATCAGTTTCTTATCGTAATAAGAGCTGATAGCAACTTTAACTGGATTGATCTTTCTAACAGGAAGATCCATACGAACTAACTGTGCGTATGACTTAACGCCATTAATAGTGAAACTACCATCAGAAGCTACCTTAGGTAAACGGAACTGTCTGGTGGACTGGTTACCATTTTCCACAGGCTGTAACTTCATCTTGTACACATCGTACTTAGAGTCGGCTGTAACAATGGTTTCTCGATTAAGATCAAGTAAAGCAGTGCCACCATTTTGAACAGCGAGAATAGAACCCATAATGTCACGTTCAAGGAACTGTTCAACATAACCTTTAGTGAGTTCCATACTTCTAGAGCGCAGAACAGATTCATCAGTAACAGCTTCAGACTTAGGAGCAAACTCTTTAGGTTTCATCACCAAGTCTTCTGGTTTGATATCTACGATCTCTGCAAGAAGTCTTCCACCAAATTCGATATCAAGATAGGATACACTAGCATTAGTGTAATACTCTTTCTCTTTAGTGGTTAGTTGACCTCTCGCCGCCTTACGTTCTAGAATACGATTGATAGTGCTAACTGGAGAGTAACTTTCTTCAGAGGTAACAATAGAAGCTTGCTCGATACTAGCTCGTTCAAAGACACTATCGTCTATGTCTGCTCCCCACTCTTCTTCCTCTTTCTTCTCACTTCCTCCAGATGCATCTGACTCGGGCTCGGATTCGGAATTCCCAGGAAGTGATCCTTCAGAAGTTTCCTTTCCTTTTGTTCCTGCGGCATCAGACTCCTTAGAAACAACTCCCTTATTGCTGGCATAAAGATCAGCCAAGCTACCAGAATTATTACTAGGAACCATAGAGGGCTTTTCTTCAGACTCTCGTCCAGAGCTTCCCCTTCCTTTTTCCGATCGATCTCCCACCACCTCTTTTTCTTCGGTGGTTTCGTCTGATTGTTGTTCATAGCTTTCTTCCACAACTTCTTCAGAAAGCGGACTCACCAGAGAAATCAAAGCAAGGTAGAAACGCTTGAAGTAGTTAAACTTAATTGGACGTGGTGAAGTATCTTCCGGTTTATCGTCATACCCAATCAGATTGATAAGAGTTTGAAGGTTAGCAATCCAACATACACCATTAAAAGTAAAAATCAATTCAAGTTGACTTCTAGCGCGATCATTCAATCGGTTAAACAAGCTGTACTGTTTATTTTCAAAACCGATTAAAATCCCAAAGAGATCTAATAGCCAGAAAGATTCTTCTGCTTGGAACTCTTTAAGCGCTTCTTTCTCGTACTTCTCAATTACACCATCCTTATTAAAGAAACGTTTATACTTTTCAAATTTAAGTTCTAACGTTTTATACGAAGGGAAAGAACGAGGAAGTTTGAACTCTACGAATTGATGAATGTCATACTGGCTGAATTCATTCACAGATTCCATCAATGTATATAGTTCATTATAGGAACGCTGAAACGGTGTGAAAACAGTTTGACGACGATACTGAACAGGGATTTTACCAATAGCTAAGTTGTTAACTAACAACTCACCTTCTTTGTGAATCACTGTTTGATATTGACGAGCACGAGTATAAAGGTAGTGTCCACCTTCGTATTGTTTAATCAGTTTAGTCAACTGGATAGGAACTACCTTAGTAGTTCCCAGTGGAGCTTCATAGTTGACATTAAAAAAGATATTAATTCGTTTATCATAGTTACTGATAAACTGAGCTGTGTTACTAGGACCCAATTCCCCAGGAATATTTCCCTGGTAATGAAAGAGACTATTACGAGGTAGTACAATGTCACCAATGACCTGATAACGAGGATTGACTACATCATTAGCTCGTTCCCTAGTACCATGTAGTTTAACGAACTGGGAATACAACATTCCCTCTAGTCCGCTAAGTTCGTCAAAGTTTACTGGATGTTCTTGCATTACGATAATCCATTGGTCAATGAACGTAAAAGGAAAGAGTGTGGTTCCTGTACAGGGTCGTAAAGGAAATCACCTGCACCAGAAATATAGAATATGCGTTTACCAAACAAAGTTTCAATTTCGTCTACTGAATCTTTGGCTTGTATACTGTTGGCTGATAATTGATCCATAATGTTAACGTGAAGCTTTTTATCTTCACTCCCAGATCGCTCCGGGTATCGGCGTACGTTTTCATCCCAGTAGGATGGTGCGGCCTCTTGGATAGATTATATTCTCTTTAATGAAAGAGGTTCACTATCTACGCTCTGCCCCTGACTTATTATTTACAACAAGCCTTCGGTTCAAGTTATCTCTAAATGGAGAGACTCCTTGCTTCATTCCGCACTTATTCGATTAGTATTACTACTAAAAGCGGCGAGTCACCACACCGTCAAAATCACCACCAGCAAGTGCTAAACGCACGTTACTAATACTCATCCCGTCAAAATAACTGGGATTCTTAGTCCACACTGGGAAGAAGTGAAACTTATCCAACTCACTACCATCGATATCAATTAAAGTTCTTGATTCTGATGTGGCGGTAGTCGGTAATACAAATACTCGTGTAGGAACAATTGATCCTATCCCAGTAATTGGGTAGCGAGTAACTTGTAACATCTTCTTCTCAATTGCTTTTACGGTCTGGATATAGAAGAATTGTAAATAAGTTACTGGATGAAGATATTTCTTATCCATACCTTCGCTTAAGTCGTTTACATCATGAACAAGACACACTCTTTGTCCATCATCATAAAGCAGACCTAAGTAATGCCCAGCAACTTTAATAGGACGGTTTCTTACATTAGGATCGCTAAATCCATTAAAGAGTTTACCAATACCATCTGCTGATGTGAACTTATCAACAGTATACGGGTCAACATCAACGTAAGCGCTTTCCAGAGTCTTTGGTTCTACCAGTCGAGCTTTATCTAACCCAGGTGTAAATACCTCAGATAAGAAGCCATTCAATAACTCATGAGTTGCTACAAGGTTATAACCAAGCAAAGCCTGGTACATACCAATGAAAGTAGAGTTAGGATCACCTGTAGCATTATCGTCCATGTTCTCAACAGAAACTTTACGCGAAACAATTACGTTACGAGTAGCTGAGAAAATAGAACGACGACTCATACGTCGTTGCATGAAACCACGCTTACCTTCCTGTAGTTCAAAAAGGTATTGGTCTACGTTGTTAAGTGATTCTTGTAATCCCCAATGAATGTTGTCATAAACAGGGTCAAGAGGATCTGGATTTTTAGTAGTTAGTGATTTAGTTCTAAAAATCAATTTACGATAAAGATCATTAATCTCATTTTCAGTCACCAGTCCAGTTGGACCAATTTCAATATCACGAATACCAGCTGGGATAACAGGGATGTGTTTGTGCAAAGCTCGATCACGGAATTTGTTAATCATCGTGATCTTCTGAGTTCGCTTAAATGACTGATTAGGTTTGGGATCTAATTCCCCAAAATGAGTCATGAAAAACGCAAATCCAGTATCACCTTCCAGAACGTTAGATTTTATGAAATCTCGTTCAGTCTCATCCCATACAGCATATGTCTTACCTTTTACTATATCTAAGTAAAGGGATTTTAATTGCATTAATGCTTTAAAATAGGTGGGGTTGAAAATGGGTAATAAGGTATTAATGTAAGATTCAGTTTTATCTCGTTCATCAGTACCTACTCGACCAAAGATCCTGGTCGAGTAGAGTCCATCTTCGTGTAAGTTGTTCGTGTGACCTTCAAACGAATCAGCAACTGTCACAGGTGACATGAGCTCTATTGGAAACGTTTTAGGATCAAGCAGCGTAAAGTTAGTAGGTTGTCTACTCATCGCTATTTCCTAAGTGAGGGAATGTATGGCAAGTGATACTTATGATCTCGACTGGGATGACGATCCGTTTGGTGGAGATGTTGACTTTGATATGGATTTCGATATGGATCCATATGCAAAGAAAGGATTTATCGGGGGAATAGCTTCTGGATTCCTTTCTGGAATCGTCGATGAAACAGTTGGAAGTGGCGAAGCAAGAATGCGGACACTTCGAACCATTCTTCCAAAATCATTCTCCACCTCATTAGATCGTATCAGCTGGGCTGGTCGTCGTTTTGATGAATTAAAAACAGAGTTTAAAGAAGAAAACGCTTCTTCTGTTAAATCGTTACAAAGCATTGCGGGTCATTTGTCTAAGAAAATGGGCGAAAAAATGCCCGGCTCTATTACAAATGAACTTGAGAATTTCTCTCAAAAAGACTTTTCTAGTTGGGAGAAATTAGGTGGCTATGAAGCTCCTGGTTTAGCTATAGAAGAAACTAGTGATTATGATGTTGCAACTGCACTTGATCGTTCTCTTGAAGCCCAAGAAGGAATGTTCTCAGCTTTAGGTGAAACATTAAATACCATGTCAGCCCATGTAGGTGGGATGATCACTGCTAGTATTTCTTCTGGTAATCGCCAGCTTGTTAATATTGAATCTGGAATGAGAGATCTGGTTAACTACCAGAGAAATGTCCAGCTTAGAATGGATCAAGCAAAGCTTTCTTTACTTGCTAAGACTTACGTTTCAAACGTTAAATATTACAAGTTCATGGAGAAAGGTATTCATACAGAAATAGCCGAATTGAAGAAAATTCAAAAAGCTAGTATGATGAGTGATTACCAAAAGACTTCCACCTTTACAGCATCTAAAGAGTTCATGCGTAACAAACTCTTTAGTACCGTAGGAAAACGTGTAGGTGGGTTAACTGGACTTATAAAGGATAAGTTTGGTAAATCAGCTAGACAAGAAGGTTATCAAGGTGGTAACTTTGCTTTAGAGCAAATTGCTGACATGTTAGATATGTCAGATGGAATGCCGATGTCCAAAGGGATGATTGGGGATTTGATTGGTAAACAACTTGGCAGTATGTTTGTTTCCAATATCCCATATTTCTTTGAACGTGGTAAAGGGAAAGAGTGGATTAGTAAATTAGCTGCCAAGAATCCCAAAGAAGCTAAACAGTTTCAAGAGATGTTTGGTAAGTTAAGTAACTTTGGTAATAAAGCTTCTTATGCTTCTACTTCAGGTGTGGGGTTAATTAACTACCTGGCTGAAGATTACGAAGCAATGGATGAGATGCAGTATCTTGACTATCAAGATTACTTAGATCAATTACCTCCAGGTAAAAAACCTCTTCCTAAAGCTATCTGGACTGTAAAGAACGCTGCTAGCAACAAAGCTAAAGCTTCCGTTAACAGTTTCATGTCAGAGATTACCAAATCTCGCGGTACTCAATATACACTCAACAAACGTAATGTGAAAGATCTCAATAATCCAGGTATCTGGAAAGAGACTAACAACATTACACTTAATGAAGTAATTCCAGGACTTATAGCAAGGACTAACCAAATCCTTGAGAATATTAGAACTGGAAAAAATGACGCAGAAATGGTTAGCTATAATTACATGCGTGGTCAGTTCCAAACTGACTCTGAAAAGCGTGTTTCAGTTAAAGCTGACTTAATGCCTTATGGAGACTTTAGTCGTTATGCCCAAGCTGCTTTAGAGATGGTCGATGGATTAGATCCAGAACGCACTCTTAGTCCTGGTGCTAGAAAAGCACTTGCTCAGCAGATTGCCAAAGATGTTGATCAAGAGAAAGGATTTAACCCTTTCTATTATCTTGGTGATATTCCTAACATCTCTGGTCCTCACCAAAAAGAAATTCATGCTGTAATGAAGAAGCACTTTGGTCTAAATGATCAAGATGTTTCTGAGTTTAAAGGCGCTAAAGGTTTTGATAAACTTAAGCGCATGACAGACATGCGAAGTGAACAAGGTAATGAACGTCTCAATATAGCTTCTGCAACAGCTGCTAACATGAAGGATCTTTTCCCTAATGTAGCTGAACGTATTGATATGCTTCGTTCCACAGGTAATGAACAACTACTTCGTGACTTGGGTGTTATCTACACAGAAGCTGGTGTAGAAAAGGTTAACATGAACATTTTCCATGAAAGATTGGGACAGTTCATGGAGAACCCTAATAACCCTCAACTAAAGGGTATGTTCGATACCACTTCCAAGAAACCTGTTAGTGACGGTAAAGGTGGATTCATCGTTCCTAAATCACCAACTGGTTCAACTTCTACTAACAACACGTTTAACGAACTCAATAGCTCTATAAGCGATTTATCAGCTCAGCTTAGTAGATTAGTTGATAACACTTCCAAAGTTAATACGGAAGGTTCTAAGGGACCTCAGGCTTACTTTGACACCCATACTGGTGAAGTAATTACCAACATTGATAAGATCGCAACTTCAACCTCTAATATGGATGCGTTGTTTACAGAACTTTTGACTATCGTTAAAGATGGTAAATTGTTTAACAAGCAAGCCAAGTCAGAAACCGAGGAACGTCAAGCTGATCGTTATAACTCTGATGTTATTAATAGACTTAAGAAAATCCTCCCAACTAATATCTTGGGTAAAGGGTTTGAAATGGTTATGCAAAACCAACCATTAATCTTAGGTTCTATTTTAGGTGGAGTTAGTTCTCATTTTATCCAAAATCCAATTCTAGCGGCCGCTGCTGGAGTAGGTGGTGTTGCTCTTGGTGCTTTAGTCCAGCATTGGGGTAAAGTTGATAATGAGAATGCGGTAGGCGATGAACCATCTGATGAAGAAGATATTCTCGATGAGAACGGCAACCCGATCCTTAAGTCAGCCAAGTTAAAAGCTGGTGATTATTACGACGCTGTAAAACGTCGTGTGATAAACACTTGGCGAGATATTAAAGGACCCATCTTTGATGCAGCTGAAAAGGTTACCATCACCATTAAAGAGCTAGGTGGGAAAATCTTTGGTGCAGACGGTAGAGCAGTGGTTCTCTCTGGGATCGTTAAGATCAAAGACGCTGTAGTTGGTGCTTATAACTTTGTTGACCCACTGACACGTATTAAGTCTGTAATGGAGATGGGTAAGAACCTCATCTACCAACAAGACGTGTATGTGAAAGGTGAGAAGACTCCTAGACTTAGAGCTGTGAAGTTCAAAGAAGGTGAATACTCAGTTGAAGATACTACTGGGTCTATTAAACCTATTTGGGGATGGAACGAAATAACTGGACCTGTTTACGACAGTGAAGGTAATGAAGTTATCTCCCAAGTTGAGTTTGATCAAGGTCTTATCACGGCAACAGGTCAGAAAGTAAGAGCTGTAGGTAGTGCTGCTTCAGGATTAGCTGGAACTGCTGCTGGACTCGCTAGATCGGGTCTTGATACCATCTTAGGTAAGTTCGGCTATAATCGCCCACAGAGCGATACAGAAGGTTCTGTAGGTGGTAAACCAGGTCAAAGTAGTAACCGTGGTGTGGAACGTCGTTTAGATCGTATCTATGCTATACTGTCCCAGAAGTTTGGCATTGACATTCCAGATAGCTTTGATGGTGAAAGTGATCCAATAGGTTCACCCATCACTAAAGGTTTGAGACTAAACTCTCTGGAAGATAAGATCCGTCAAGAGAAAGCAGAGAAACAAGAAAAGGTTCAGGACTCCATCATCGATATTGCTGAAGGAATGAAAGAACCTAAAGAAGGAGATAAACCTGAGAAACAAGGTATCTTTGGTAAGTTGTTTAGCTTAATGGGTGGTATGGGTGATTTTGCCATGCGACTTATTAAGAATCCTATCGGTACCTTAGGTAGTTTGGTAATGGGTTCTCTAGTTAACTCTGGAAAACGCCTAGCTTCTATTGGCACCATGTTGTTCTCGGGAGTGCTAGGTGTAGCCTCTCCGATATTCAAACTGATGAAAGCTGGGTTCACTGCATTAACTAAAGCTACGCTTGCTAAATCGGCTGCTAGTGGACTTGGTGGTGGTCTGGGCGGAGCTAGAGGTAAAATCGGTGGGGTGCTCAGTAAACTAGGTGGTCGTGGTAAGATGTTAGCTGCGCTGCTGGGAACTGGTGCTGTAGTTGGTGGTGGGATGTACGCTGCTGATGCTTTTGGTAATGAAGAAGAACCTGTAGATGGAGATGTCTACGAAGATGGTAAAGACGAAACCGGTCCAAAGTTAACTACTATGGAGAAGGTGGTCGATACTGCTTCGGATTTCTTCTTACCGACAATAGCACTCAAAACTGCTAAAGAGTTCTTGTTGCCTAAAGCAGCTTCTGACTTCATCGAGAACAAAGGTGTATTCTGGGCTCCTGACGGAACGTTCTTCACTGATCGTCGTGAGGCACAAGCTTACATTGACGGAACAGGTGGTCAGGAAGTTAAAGAAGTCCCTAACTCTTTACAACGTCGTATTCGTTATGCTCAGTATGGTATTAAGGATATTGAAGGTAATTTGGCTAAACGTGTATCTAAGATGGAACAAGCTTTGATACCTCATTTAGCTATTGCTAACAATAGAGCTAGTTTTACCCAAAATGCCCCTGTAGCTGAAATTGTTAAACAGTTTGCAAAAGGTGGTGATAACGTACCTTATGATCAAGTACACACTTGGTTTAATGCTCGTTTCAAACCAGTATTCCTGTTGTACGCTGTAGCAGTATCAGTTGGTAGACATGGTGACATTAACGAGTTTGATCGTAAAGAGAACTATGAAGTAACTTTACTTTGTGAAAGAGTAAGAACTTCCATGGGGACTTTAGATCCTTTCCCGTATGAAGTACAAGTCCAGATCGATAAACGTGAAGGTATTCTCAATCGTGTTATGACTGAGAATCTGGTTAGTTCTTTACTGGCAGATCTTCGTAAGAAGTATCCGACTCCAGAAGAAGAGTTTAAACTAGAGACTGATGTTGAACGTCGTAATCGGGTATTGAATGAGAAAACGCCTGATGGGTTAGCTGGTTGGTTTAGTAACAGCTACGGTGACCGTGCTAACAGACTTGCTCAAGAGGAAGTTGATCGTAAGTTCCAAACCCCGCAAGCTGTAAAAGAGATTGATATTTCTGATTTGCATAAAGATGCCAATACAGCGATAGACGCTTTTACTATGACACGTTTGGGTGTCTATGGTAACATCGATAACATGCCATGGCGTGTAGATGCTGTACTTAGGTTGGAACGTTACTGTGAAGATCTAGTTAACTCACTTGGGTCAGAACCCGTATTCAGTGGTAATCCCACAAGAGTATTCAATCTGTTTAAAGCGCAGTTCAGAATTGAAACAGCTAATGGTGAATCCAATTGGCATATTTGGTTCCAGAATCGTTTCTTACCTGTATTACTCCAATACGTTAAGGAGATGAAGCGACTACGTAATCAATTGCCTAAGCAAGGTTGGAAATCTCTCTCTGATACTAACAAAGCTAGACTTGCTAGATTCCTGTCTGAAACCAGAGTTATCTATCAACAAGAAGAGTTAACGGTGTGGGATATTAAAGCATCTCCATTTGAAAACTCTAGTTCTGGAAGTTGGCCAGATCGTGTTGAGAAGTATCTAAAATCGTTAGACGCTAAAGCCACTAAAGCTCGTTTAAAAGAACCTGAGCTAGAGGATGAACGTTCCCTTACTTTTGAAGAAAAGGCTAATGGAATTAAACCTTCCGCTAATCAAGTCCAGGCTAACACCAATGCGTTGTTTGACAAGGTATACGGAAAGAACCGTAACGTGTCAGCAGGTAACGTTGGGATGTATGGTGGTGGGACTGGGAACTCTTTCACGAGTGATGGTCGCAATAATAACGGTATAGGGTACGGTACCTATTACAACCTACAGGGCGGTAATACCAATCTTGGGTGGTCTGATACTTTCAATCCGGAATTCCAAAAGTTGGCTGGAAACGACAATGGCATTAAGATGGATCCTCAGCAAGGGGAACAACTTCTGCTTAACCATCTGTTAAAAGCTGGTGTTACCGATAAGAAGATGTTGGCTCTTGCATTAGCCATGGCTAAGAAGGAAACTGGGAACTACTCAGCCACTGTAGAAAATACCAACTGGTCTGCTCCTACTTTGAGAAAGTATTTCCGCAACATTCCTGACATGGCTACGGCTGAAAAGGTTGCATCTATGTCACCTCCTGAACGTGCAATGTACGTTTACGGTAGAGCTCCTAAGGGTCCGACACTTGGTAACACTAAACCTGAAGACGGTTGGTTATATCGTGGTCGTGGTTTGTTCCAATTGACAGGTAAGGCTAACTACGAGAAATTTAAACAAGAGACTGGGATTGATGTAGTATCTAATCCAAGAATCGTGTCTGAAGATCCTAACGTAATGGCTGAATCTGCTGTCAGGTTCTTGCTTAACAGTAAGGCCATGCGCTCTATTGCTCAAACAGGTGACTTTGAAACCGCCATGCGTGGTATCAATGGTGGTAATCCTGTACCTGGGTCTGATGAGCGTAGACAGTATTATCAGGAATACCTGGATAGACTAAACCGTGGCGACATCTCTGTACCCGATACTGGTGAGCAAGGTGCTGTGCAAATCAGTAATGAACAAGCACAGTTACCAGCAGCTCCAGATGCTAACGTACCTAAAGATCACCTTGATGGAAATAAAGCCGTCAATCCAGATCCTAAGGAAGATATTAACAAGTTGTTGAACACAGTTGATAACACCAAGGTTCCAACTAAACCTGTTACAACTTCTACTACAACTACAGCTTCTCCATCTAGTAAACCTAAAGCACCCACTCCACCACCTAGTATTGCTGCCCCTCCTCAGCAACCAAGTGGTTTAGCGACATCTACTCCAGCAGTGAACACCAATAATGTAATGAAAACTCCCACTAAAGAAGTTCCAGTAGAGTTGAAATTACCTGATGGTCCACTGTCAGTAAATGATGAAGCCAACACAGCCGCAATGGCTAGGTTGATTACATCGGTTGATGCTTTGAACGAAGGTATCAATCGTCTCGCTAAACAACAAAGTGGTGTGAGAATGAACTAACTTTAACTGAGTAGGGAGGAATTCCTCCCTACTCTATTTCTTTTCCTAGAGGTATCAAGATGAGCGTCAAGCTTCCTTATAAAGACGATAACGTTATATCACGTTCATTTCGTTTAATGAGCGATGGTATTCGTAATCCAGAAGAAGTGCTCATTCGTTCTGATTACGATTTATACACCAGTTTCTTCTCTACCGCAATCGGTGATAACCGATACATTAACCCTCTCCCAGGTTATGGGTTAAATACTGATCCATACCCTAAACCCATTATGGAAAATAGAATGGGTAACATGGGAAGGTTCTATAAACGTATTCATCACGATAATGCACAAACTGCTACATTCACAGCTTGTGTACCAGAATTTACAGGGCTCTTGACATTCCTTTTGAACATGTTCGATTATTCTGCTTCTGTAATGGTAACTAAGGGACGCGCTCCATCTTGGGCGTTCTACATAGGTCAAGCTGCCGGGGCTATTGCTTTCTGGCCAGCTCAAATTCTGGCTACAAGTTATAACTTTTTTGAATACTTAATGAATGAACCTAAGAATAAGTGGTATTACGGTAAACCTGCTATGGGGATGTACTTTACTGCTGCTCAAGGGATCTTCAATGACTTAATGGTAAATGCTGGGTATACACTAACTGTATTACCTAAACAAGGTAACACTTTGGATGTAAGAGCTGGTGATAGGGCTAAAGCTGGTAATAGAGGATATGAAACTAATAGTTCCGCTATGCGTAATAACTTTGCGTATATGAACTCTCTATTCCCAGATGCCATTAATGAAGATGGAACTGTTGACATCACTCGTTTAGCTCTTAGAGGTGTTCGCAAATATCGCCATTTCTTATCTAAAGTAAAAGAACTGGATAAGAACACTGGCATTAGAACAGTTGAAGAAAAAGACCAAGCTATTGAACAGATTCTAGACCAACTTATTCGTGACGGTAACTTCGTAAACGGTAGAGGGACAAGAGCTGAGGGTAAAGGTACTAAAGAGTTCTTAGATGCTGAATTACGCAGCGTGGCAGCTTCTAGAGGGGAGGATGAAATAGCTTATCCCGAAGTTTCTTCAGCTTATACTGACCCAGAAGCTTATTCTAAAATCAAGCCATCTAATCCAGCTCTTTCTGTATCTAGCGGCGTATCTGAAAACCCTCTTAATGACATACGCTCCAGGCTAAACACCTTCAATAACGAAAGTGTTGGTTTAAACAACAATAGCTCAAGCTCAGCTTCCACACCTCCTCAATTGGAAGGTAACGTTCCTACTATTACAGATGACTCTGGTATAGATGAGAATGGTTGGTTAACCGAGATTGGCGCTGTTCTAATGGATCAGCTTTATGGTGGTATGGATGGTGTTAGTTTTAGAGTAGAAGGTACTGGTCCAGTTTCTGATTCCTTTAGCAACAGTTTCCAACAATCTGCTATAGCTTCCACATTTAACAGTACTGTTCAAGCTGTCTCTGATTTTAAATTCAACATACAAGGTGGAGCTACAGGTATTGGATTAATAGACGGATTAATAGAAACTACTAAACAAGCAGTAGCCGGTGTGGCAGCCGGGTCAGTCATCGGTAATATACCCATGGCCCTACTTGGAAACTCTAGAGTAGAGATACCGGAACACTGGCAAGATAGTACTGCTAATCTTCACACTGAAAGTTTTAGTTTGTTCTTTGAAGCACCTTATGCACATCCATACTCAATTGCCACTAACGTGTTCCTGCCATTATCTTTGATTCTACCGTTCATTGTGCCATTCAGTACAGGTGGGTCCACTTACGGGTCGCCCTTCATGATTAAATGCTTCCAACGCGGTAAATCGATCATACGAATGGGAATGGTAAGAAACGCATCTATTACTTTCGGTGAAGGTCCCCTTGGTTGGACCACAGATATGAAACCTCGTAACTGTAGGGTCACTATCGACGTAGCTGACTTTGAACCCATCCTCTCAGTACCGGTTAGTCGTGTAACCAATCCCCTTGATCTTGCTAACATGGCGGCGCAATCTAGTCGGTATTTAGGTGATAGAGGTAAGTACAACGACTGGATAAACCGCACTGCTGGTGTTGACTATTTAGACACAGTTTTACGCTATGCAGATCTTAACAGGAGACTTACACGTTTCACCACAGATACTAAAAATATGTTCAAATCGAGTACCCTTGGGAATTCATTATCCGATTCCTTGATAGGTGATGTTGCTCGCATCTTCAGTGGAAGATCAATGTCCAGATAACCATATACGGACTTAAATGTTTAGTCCAATATTCATGTACTGTCTAGAAGAATGTTAAACCCTACTT
>OERV01000264.1_pt1 | contig 16203 bp, 18 predicted proteins | sample 1540121 | NCBI WGS metagenome assembly OERV01 (sample SAMEA3891239, study PRJEB23780) | metagenome | biome: terrestrial biome; feature: animal house; material: water of meat washing | place: Italy | collected 2015-05-12 | reverse complement strand
GCCATGATGGGGCCGTGCCGTTTCTTCTGTTGCCTTCCCTTGTTGACCTTCACTTCTCGGTTTCAATCCAACTGATTCGTGCCTTAGCGCGCCTCTTGGGGCATGCCGTGCGGCACTTCGCGGGGGATGGGGAACACCTTGTCATAGCCCCAGTTGTAGACGAAGGCATAGATCAGGTAGAAGACGACGAAGCCCAGATCCAGCACCAGCGCCTCCAGCATGCTGACGCTCAGCCACCAGGACATGACCGGCAGCGCGACGATCAGCAGACCGCCCTCAAAGCCGAAGGTATGCAGCACCCGTTGCCACAGGGTCTTGTGGGTATGGCCCTGATATTTGAGCAGCAGCTTGTCGACCCCGATGTTGTAGATGTAGTTCCAGACGGTGGCCAGCACCGAGAAGAACAGTGCCAGCGGGCCCATATGGTTGAGCCCGACCCCGGTAACCCAGCTGGCCAGCGGGGCGGCAATCAGCAGGCCAATGAATTCAAAGCCAATGGCATGGCGCAGGCGATCGTTACGGGTACGCATAAGTCACTCTCTCAATCAGGTTCATTCACGGATTGCTGGTTAATCTATAGATCTTTAGCGATAGATTCATGTTGGTATCCATCGCTAAAATAGATGGATGAGAGAGCTTGCCGGAGGGCCATAAGATGACGCCATCACTGGAACAACTGAGGATCTTGCTGGCGGCCGCCGAAACCGGCTCGTTTTCCGCTGCCGCCCGCAAGCTGGGCAAGGCGCAGTCGGTGGTGAGCAGCGCCATCGCCAATCTGGAGATCGATCTGGCGCTCACCCTGTTTGACCGCAGCGGCCGCTATCCGCAGCTGACGGAGGCGGGGGCCCGCATGGTGCAGGAGGCGGGGATCCTGCTGGCGCAGAGTGAACGGTTGCAATCCATTGCCGGGGAGCTGGCGGCCGGGGTGGAGACGCGCCTCACCCTGGCCATCGATGATGACTCCCACCTCCCCTGGCTCGGCACCCTGCTGGAGGAGTTCGCCACTCGTTACCCGACCGTGGAGCTGGAGCTGCTCTTCCCGCTGATGGAAGATGTGACCGAGATGCTGGTGACCGGCCGGGCCCAGCTCGGCATCAGTTATCAGAAGGTGCATCCCCAGCGGGAGATTGTCGCCCGTTCGCTGGGGGAGGTGACCATGCCGCTGGTGGTGTCACCGGATCATCCGCTGGCCCGCAAGCAGCCGCTGCGGGAGGTCGATCTGCAGGGGGCACGCCAGCTGATGGTGACCGGCCGACGGGAAGGGAGCGAGCGTCAGCGTTTTCGCATCTCGGCTCAGGTGTGGTGGGTCGAGGGGGATCTCGGGGTGCTGGAGCTGGTCAAGCGGGGCCTTGGCTGGTCCGCCATCCCGGAATTTCTGCTGCATCAACCGCTGAAGCGGGGCGAGGTGGTGGTGCTGGAGCCGGACTTTATCGCCAGCCACGCGCTGGCGCTGGAGCTGCAGTGGCATCGCGCCCGCCCGCTGGGGCAGGCGGGGCGCTGGCTGAAGGAGGCACTGCTGGCGCGGGTGCCTCGCTAGCCGACCTTACTCGGTCAGGGCGTAAGGCAGGGGTTGCAGGGTGAGGCGGGAGCCTTCGTCCTGCTTGAGGCGGAATTGGGCGTCAGCCTCGGTATCTTTCGGCAGTACGGCGGTGAGCCACACCTGCCCGGCCTGTTGCCAGGCGTTGAGCACCATGCCGCTGCGGCGCCAGTTGTCACCCAGTTGCAGCTCAAGGGTATCGCCGCTGGCGACCGGCTCGCCGGTAGTGCCCGCCAGCAGGAACAGGGCGCGGTTGTTGGCGCCGCGATACTTGGCGCGGGCCACCGTCTCCTGCCCCATGTAGCAGCCCTTGTTGAAGCTGATGCCGTCCAGTGCCTGCAGGTTGAGCATCTGCGGGATGAACTCCCCCTGATGCACCGCTTCCATGTGTGGCAGGCCCGCCTTGATCTCGAGCCCCCACCAGAGTGACTCGTCACCTTGCGGCAGGGCGTCGGCTTGCTGATTGCTCACCAGCAGCCAGCGATCCTGTTCGATCTTCACCGCCATGCCGCCGTCGATAAGACCGCTCTGCTCAAGGCCAAACTGCGCGGCGATCCACCCATCGCTGCCCGTACCGGCGATCCCGGTGGCGTGACGCTCATCGGCGGCGATCTCGACCTTGGAGAAGACGGCAAATTTCTTCAGCTCCGGCAACTGACGTTCCAGCACCGAAGGGCTGGTCAGTAGCAGCAGACTGTCGTCGAGGCAGAGCAGGCGGAAATTGCTCCACAGCTTGCCCTTGGGATCACAGTGGCCACCCGGGGTCTGTTGCCCCGGTTGCAGGGCGTTGACATCACAGGTGACCTGACCTTGCAGATATTTGACGCGATCCTGGCCGCTGATACGGGTGATGGCCAGCTTGGTCAGGGAGAAGCGGGTCGGCTCGGCAGGAAAAACAGGTGGTTGCAGGCTCACGATGGTATTCCAGAGAGAAAGTATGTGAGCTGCATGGTAAAGACGTAACTAATGTTTGTCAGCCGGAAAATCCAGCTGGTACCATCCCCCGGTCTTTGTAAGGAGAGTGCCATGTTGAGCCCAGTTGAAAAATCCCGCCTGAAGTGGGCCTGCCGTCGCGGTATGCTCGAGCTGGATGTGATCTTTATGCCCTTTTTCGAACACGAGTTCGACTCCCTGAGCGAAGCCGATCAGCAGACCTTTATCCGCCTGCTGGCGAGCGACGATCCGGATCTGTTCAAATGGTGCATGGGTCATGGTGTCCCTGCCGATCCCGCATTTGCCGCCATGATCCCGATGATCCTGGAGCGCAATCAGGCGCGCCACGACCGCCAGGGGTAATACCGTGGAGCGGGTGATCATGACGGTTCACCCCTCCCGCCATCAGCAATGTTTGCTGGTGGCCCTCTTTCTGTTGCTGCTCTGGCCGGTGGCTGGCCTGATTGCCGGTTGGCAGTGGGCGCTGTTGCTGCCCGTCTGGCTGGTGGCGCTCTGGCTGAGCTGGCGTGCGCTCGCCGCGCCCCCGTTCGAGCTTGTCTGGGATGGTCAGTGGTTGCAGTGGCAAGGTCGCCGCTATCAGCTCGACAAGAAAAGCCGCATTCTGCCCGGCGTGCTCAGGCTGGCGCTTTGTCCCGAACCGCAAGAGAGTGGAGCTGTGTCGCCACGGCAACTGTGGCTCTTCTCCGACGCCCTTCCCCCCGAACATTACCGCCTGCTGGCGCGAGCCATCCACTTTCTGCCGTCCCGGCGCTGACGCCTGCTTTCCGTGATGACCATGCGCTGATTTATCGCGATAAGCTGTTGCCATGTGGCTGGCGACACTCTTTTTGTGGCTGAAAAGCGGTTGAAAACAAGTGACCCCGCCGGGGCGGGGTCACTGATTGCTGCAACGCTTGGCAGGAAGGGGGATTAATCCCGCTCCGGGGTCAGCACGGTCGGTTTGGAGTCCGGCAGCATATCCGGATGATCCAGGTTGTAGTGCAGGCCGCGCGACTCCTTGCGCTGCAGGGCGCAGTTGACGATAAGCTCGGCCACCTGCAGCAGGTTGCGCAGCTCCAGCAGGTTGTTGGAGACGCGGAAGTTGGCGTAGTACTCCTGCACCTCCTGCTTGAGCAGGTCGATGCGGCGCTTGGCGCGGGCCAGGCGTTTGTTGGTACGCACTATCCCCACGTAGTCCCACATCATCAACCGCAGCTCGTGCCAGTTGTGCTGGATCACCACCAGTTCGTCGGAATCTTCCACCTTGCTCTCGTCCCACACCGGCAGGCGCGGCGGCTCCACGCTCATCGGCAGCTTGGCCAGAATGTCGGCCCCCGCCTGATGGGCATAGACCACGCATTCCAGCAGGGAGTTGGAGGCCATGCGGTTGGCGCCGTGCAGACCGGTGTAGGTCACTTCGCCGATGGCGTAGAGGCCGGGGATATCGGTCTGGCCGTTGTTGTCGATCATCACGCCGCCACAGGTGTAGTGGGCGGCCGGCACGATGGGCATCGGCTCCTTGGTGATGTCGATGCCGACCGCGAGGCAGCGCTCATAAATGGTCGGGAAGTGCTTGATGATGAAATCGGCCGGTTTGTGGCTGATGTCCAGATACATGCAATCCGCCCCGAGCCGCTTCATCTCGTGGTCGATGGCGCGGGCGACGATATCGCGCGGTGCCAGCTCGGCCCGCTCGTCAAACTCCGGCATAAAGCGGCTGCCGTCCGGGCGGCGCAGATAGGCCCCCTCGCCACGCAGCGCTTCGGTCAGCAGGAAGTTGGGGTCGTCCGGGTGGAACAGGCTGGTGGGGTGGAACTGGTTGAACTCCAGGTTCGCCACCCGGCAGCCGGCCCGCCATGCCATGGCGATGCCATCGCCAGAGCTCACATCCGGGTTGGAGGTGTACTGGTAGACCTTGGAGGCACCACCGGTGGCCAGTGCCACGAAACGGGCGCGGATCACCTCGACCTGCTCGGCGTTGCGGTTCCAGACGTAGGCCCCCAGCACCTTGTTGCCCGGCAGGTTGAGCTTGCGGGTGGTGATGAGGTCGACCGCGTTGAAGCGCTCCATCAGCTGGATATTGGGGTGGGCGCGCACCTGATCGATCAGGGTCAGTTGCACCGCCTTGCCGGTGGCGTCGGCCGCGTGGAAGATGCGGCGATGGCTGTGGCCCCCTTCCCGGGTCAGGTGATAGTGGGATTCACCGTCGGCGTTCTCCTCCTGATCGAAGGGGACCCCTTGCTGAATGAGCCACTGGATGGACTCGCGGGCGTGGCGAGCGGTGAACTCGACCACTGCCGGGTCACACAACCCGGCGCCCGCGTTGAGCGTGTCGCTCACGTGGGATTCGATGCTGTCGGTTTCGTCGAAAACGGCAGCGATGCCTCCTTGCGCATAGAAAGTGGCCCCTTCACTGATGGGCCCCTTGCTCAGAACCAGGACTTTGGCGTGGTCTGCCAATCGCAACGCGAGGGACAAACCAGCGGCACCGCTGCCAATGATCAGTACATCGCAAAGGTATTCAACACTTGCTTTCATAAGTATCATTGGCCTGGATTAAGAACTGGCACCATGGTAGCCCAAGCGAGGGCGAGGATGCAGCCTGCATCACATTTTTTTCAATTGAAGCGAACTTTCTCTGATTCTCCCTGTCTGAACTTGTGCGCTTAGGAAGGGCCGGAAAAGAAAAACGATAACCTGATGGGGGTTTTACGGCTCTGATGAGCGACCAGAATCTACTGGACGAACAGCTGGTTGAACGGGTCCAGCGCGGCGATAAAGCAGCTTTCAACCTGTTGGTAAAAAAATACCAGCATAAGGTGGTCAACCTGGTTGCCAGGTATGTCAACAATCCCGGTGATGTGCCCGATGTGGCGCAAGAGGCCTTTATAAAAGCCTACCGTGCATTGCCGACATTCCGTGGCGAAAGTGCTTTTTACACCTGGTTGTACCGAATTGCCGTGAACACGGCGAAGAATTATCTCACCTCCCAGGGGCGCAGGCCGCCCAGCAGTGATGTGGAGGCTGACGAAGCGGAGTCTTATGGTGGTGGTGAAGCCTTGCAAGAGGTCTCAACCCCCGAAAACCTGGCGCTGACTGACGAGATCAAACGCACCGTGTTTTCAGCCATAGAGGCATTGCCGGAAGACCTGAGGACAGCTATCACCCTTCGCGAACTGGAAGGGCTGAGCTACGAAGAGATTGCCGAAATCATGGATTGCCCAGTGGGTACGGTCAGATCCCGTATCTTCCGGGCGAGGGAAGCAATCGATAAAAAGCTGCAACCTCTGATCGAGAATTAACTGGGGAAAGACGGGTTAACTTATGGCAAATAAAGAGCAAATCTCTGCCCTGATGGATGGTGACCTGAGTGACGCAGAGGTACTGAACGAGCTGGAGATGGACTCCGACTTGCAAGATACCTGGGGTCGTTACCACCTGATCGGCGATGCCATGCGGGGTGACCTGCCGGTCAATCTGCAACTGGATCTCAGTGACAGCATCATGGCTGCGCTGGAGGATGAGCCCACCATACTGGCACCCAAGCCGGTCGAGACGGCTCCCGTGCTGCAACCTGCCGTTGCACCGGTCAAGACAGATTCCAATGTGGTTCCGTTGTTCCGCCGTGTCGGTCAGCAACTGGGTCAATATGCCATTGCGGCATCCGTGGCCGCTGCCGTTATCTTCGGGGTGCAGCAGTATCAGGGGCAGGATGGCGTTCCGGCCAATCCGGTGCTCAATACCATTCCAATCGGTGGCAGTGCGGCGCCTGTGAGTGTTCACTATCCGCAACAGGATGGCGCCCGTGCCCGTCAGCAGGGGCTGACCGAACAGCAGATGCAGGAGCAGCGGGAGCGGATCAACGCCTTCCTGCGTGACCACCAGTTGCAGCAGCGCCTGTTGCAAGACAGACAGATCCAACAATAACGAATTGTCAGGGATACAAACGTGCGCCAGTCCAGCCGTATTTTGCTGGCCTCTCTCCTGCTGATTAGTGCCAAGGCCTCGGCCGACGATAAGTCGGCCGAGGCCTTGTTGCAGCAGATGCAGAGTGCCGTGCAGCAACAGAATTTCGAGTTGTCCATGGTCAAGGCCCGTCAGGGGCGTCTTGAACCGATCCGGATCAGCCATGCCGTGATCAACGGCAAGGAAGTGGCCCACCTCAGTTACCTCGACGGCAAGGCGATCGAGTATCTCCAGCGCCAGAACGAATACACCTTCTTTGAAAACAGCCACGATCCCTACACCCTGAAGGATGCCCGCTTCCCCGGCATCTGGTCGACCCTGGTGAAGATGCCGCTGGCGCAGGTGCTGGAGAGCTATGATCCTGTGCTGGCCGGTCGCAGCCGGGTCGCCGGTGTGGTGGCGCAGGTGGTGAGGCTGGTGCCTAAAGAGGCCGACAAATATGGTTTCGTGCTCTGGATTGACGAGCAGAGCCACTTGCTGCTGCGGATCGACATGGTCGAGCGGGAAGGCAATCTGGTGGAGCAGGTACTCGGTGTCGAGCTGGATCTGCAGAGCAAACCGGCCCCCTGGCTGGTGAAGCTGGCCAACAGCAAGCAGCCTCCGGCGCTGGCGCTGGAGGATGCCTATCCGGCGCCGCAACAGCAGTTGAACTGGCAGATCACCTGGTTGCCCGATGGCTTCAAGGTGCTGTCGCAAGACCGGCACCAGCTGGTGACCACCAGTATGCCGGTGGATTACATGATGCTCTCCGACGGGCTGGTGGATCTCTCGGTCTACGTCTCCCGGGTCGATCCCAAGCAGGCGGTGCGCCAGCAGCTGATCCGCCAGGGGGCGACCTCGCTGGTGAGCTATGTCAACGAGGTGGGGGTCGAGATCACCGTGGTCGGCGAGGTGCCTGCCGAAACCGCCAAGCGCATCGCCGAGTCGGTCCAGCCGCTGGCCCGCAACGAAGCGGTGCAGTAACGGGGGATGCGGGGTTGTTCCCCGCTTGCCGAGCGTGGCGAGTCGTGGTCAGATCCCCTGATTGTGTGAACCCGAGGTGTTGCCGTGAATGAGATGAGTGAAGAGCTGGCGACCGTGGTGGCCATTGAGGGTGACCATGCCTGGGTGGAGTGCGAGCGTCGCTCCGCCTGCAGTGGTTGTCAGCAGCAATCCAACTGCGGTACCGGCACCGTGGCCAAGGCGTTTCCCCTGAAAGCTCCCCGCTTGCGGGTCAGGCTGACCGCCGAGGTGCGGGTTGGCCAGCAAGTGAGGCTCGGTATCCCGCAGGAGAGTCTGCTGCGCGGGGCGGCGCTGGTCTATGTGCTGCCGCTTTTCTGTCTGTTGGCCGGCGCCTTGCTGGGGCAGCTCTGGCTGGCGCCGCTGCTCTCGGGCGGGGAGGGGATTACCATTCTCTGCTGCCTGCTGGGGGGCGTGCTGGGCTTTTTACTGGTTCGTTACTTTTCCAACCGCCTGGATCAGGGGCGCTACGGCCCGCAGATGCTCGGCGTGGTCGTCCCTGTCCGCATCCTCCCCTGACCGAACAGGCGCTATTTCACTGGCGCTGGCGACTAAAGAATGGCCGTCAGCCGGGTTATCCAGTAAAATCGCGCCTCCATAACTGACCTTAACTAATTTTGAGTGACTCTTGCTCGATGAAACACATTCGTAACTTTTCGATTATTGCGCACATCGACCACGGTAAATCGACCCTGTCGGACCGTCTGATCCAGACTTGCGGTGGCTTGTCCGACCGCGAGATGCAGGCTCAGGTGCTTGACTCCATGGATCTGGAGCGCGAGCGCGGCATTACCATCAAAGCACAGAGTGTGACCCTGAACTACCAGGCACAAGACGGTAACACCTACCAGCTGAACTTTATCGACACCCCGGGCCACGTGGATTTCTCCTACGAGGTCTCCCGCTCTTTGGCGGCCTGTGAAGGGGCGCTGCTGGTGGTGGATGCCGGCCAGGGGGTTGAGGCACAGACTCTGGCCAACTGCTATACCGCCATGGAAATGGATCTGGAAGTGGTGCCGGTGCTGAACAAGATTGACCTGCCGGCCGCAGAACCCGAGCGGGTTGCCGAGGAGATCGAAGACATCGTCGGTATCGACGCGGTCGATGCGGTGCGCTGCTCCGCCAAGACCGGTCTGGGTGTTGATCTGGTGCTGGAAGAGATCGTTGCCAAGATCCCGGCACCGGAAGGTGACCCGGATGCCCCGCTGCAGGCGCTGATCATCGACTCCTGGTTCGACTCCTATCTGGGCGTTGTCTCTCTGGTGCGGATCAAGAACGGTTCCCTGAAGAAGAACGACAAGATCAAGGTGATGAGCACCGGTCAGGTGTGGGGTGTCGATCGTATCGGTATCTTCACGCCCAAGCAGGTGGATACCCAGGGTCTGGGCTGTGGCGAGGTAGGTTGGGTTGTCTGCGGTATCAAGGACATCCACGGCGCGCCGGTGGGCGATACCCTGACTCAGGCCAAGAACGGTGCCGACAAGGCGCTGGCTGGCTTCAAGAAGGTGAAGCCGCAGGTTTATGCGGGTCTGTTCCCCATCTCCAGCGATGACTACGAGTCGTTCCGTGACGCCCTCGACAAGCTCTCCCTGAACGATGCCTCCCTGTTCTTCGAACCGGAGAGCTCCACTGCGCTGGGCTTCGGCTTCCGTTGCGGCTTCCTCGGCATGCTGCACATGGAGATCATTCAGGAGCGTCTGGAGCGTGAATACGATCTGGATCTGATCACCACGGCGCCGACCGTAGTGTACGAGATCGAGCTGACCGACGGCTCCACCATCCATATCGACAGCCCGGCCCAGATGCCCGCCATCACCAGCATCAAGGAGATGCGCGAGCCGATCGCCGAGTGTCATATCCTGCTGCCGCAGGAGTACATGGGCAACGTGATCACCCTCTGTATCGAGAAGCGTGGCGTGCAGACCAACATGGTCTACCACGGCAAGCAGGTGGCACTGACCTATGAAATCCCGATGGCAGAAGTGGTGCTCGACTTCTTCGACCGTCTGAAATCCACCAGTCGCGGTTACGCCTCGCTGGACTACGGCTTCAAGCGTTTCGAAACCTCCGACATGGTCCGTCTGGACATCATGATCAACGGTGAGCGCGTCGATGCCCTGGCCATCATCACCCACAAGGACAACGCCCAGTATCGCGGTCGTCAGGTGGTGGAGAAGATGCGCGAGCTGATCCCGCGCCAGATGTTCGATATCGCCATTCAGGCGGCCATCGGCAACCAGATCATCGCTCGCAGCACCGTCAAGGCTCTGCGTAAAGACGTAACCGCCAAGTGTTACGGTGGTGACGTGAGTCGTAAGAAGAAACTGCTGAACAAGCAGAAAGAAGGTAAGAAGCGGATGAAGTCCCTCGGCCGTGTCGACGTGCCGCAGGAAGCCTTCCTCGCGATTCTCCACGTCGGAAAGGATTAATAGATGGCAAGCACGTTTTCCCTGATCCTGGTGGTGGTCTGCGCGATCACCGGTGTTATCTGGTGTCTGGACAAGATGATTTGGTCCAAGCAGCGCGCCGCCAAGATTGCCGTGGCTCGTGCCCATGGCGGTGCCCACCTGGATGAGAAGACCCTGGCCAAGGTCGCCCCCGTGCCGGTCTGGATTGAACAGACCGCCGGGGTCTTCCCGGTCATCACCTTTGTGCTGATCCTGCGTTCGTTCATTTTTGAACCGTTCCAGATCCCGTCAGGTTCCATGATGCCCACCCTGCTGGTGGGCGACTTCATCCTGGTGGAAAAATTTGCCTATGGTCTGCGGGACCCGGTGACCAACACCAAGTTCCTCGAGACTGGCGAGCCCAAGCGTGGCGACGTGGTGGTGTTCAAGTATCCCCTTGAACCGCGCGTTGACTACATCAAGCGGGTGGTCGGCATGCCGGGTGATCGGGTCATCTATCGCAACAAGGAGCTGATGATCCGGCCCAAGTGCGAAGAGCAGGAAGGGAAAACGTGCCCGGGCTTCAAGAAGCTCGACGTCAAGTTTGAACAAAGAGGCGAATTTACCCAGATGGGGATCCCCCTTGACCGCTATACCGAGCAGTTGGGTGATGTCTCCCACGAGACCCTGCGCAATCCGCTGATGCCCGACATGGTTGGCCGTTACTATCGCCAGCCCGGCACCTACCCCGACGAGTGGGTGGTACCGGAAGGCCAGTATTTCGTGATGGGCGACAACCGCGACAACAGCACCGACAGCCGCTTCTGGGGCTTTGTGCCCGAGCAGAATCTGGTCGGCAAGGCGGTCGCTATCTGGATAAGTTTTGAATTCGAGCGCGAAGAAGGCTCCCTGCTGCCAAGTTGGGTACCGACAGGTGTGCGCTTCAACCGCATTGGCGGAATCAAGTAAATGAATATCAAGATGAACAGACTGCAGTCCCGTCTCGGGCATGTCTTTGCGGATCTGGAACTGCTGACCCGGGCGCTGACTCACCGCAGCGCCGGTTCCCGTCACAATGAACGACTGGAATTTCTGGGTGACTCGATTTTGAGTCTGGTGATTGCCGACGATCTGTTCCACCGCTTCCCGCAAGCGGCGGAAGGGGATCTCAGCCGGATGCGCGCCACCCTGGTGCGCGAGAAGACCCTGGCCGAACTGGGCCGGGAGTTTGACCTCGGGGATCACCTGATCCTCGGCCCCGGCGAACTCAAGAGCGGCGGTTTTCGCCGCGAATCCATTCTGGCCGACACGGTCGAGGCGGTGATCGGTGCCGTCTATCTGGATACCAATCTTGAGACGGTGCGGACACTGCTGCTGAGCTGGTATGCCAGCCGCCTGGAAGAGATCAAGCCGGGCATCGAGCAGAAAGATCCCAAGACCCGTCTGCAAGAAATTTTGCAGGGAAGCCGCAAATCCCTGCCGACCTACACCGTGACCAACGTCAAGGGCGAGGCCCACAACCAGGAGTTCACCGTCCAGTGTGACGTGGAAGGTCTGGATGGTCCCCTCGTCGGGGTCGGCACCAGCCGTCGCAAGGCCGAACAGGCCGCGGCGCAGCAAGCATTGGAAAAACTGTCATGACAGATACCACCTACTGCGGCTTTGTCGCCATCGTGGGCCGCCCGAATGTGGGCAAGTCCACCCTGCTCAACAAGCTGCTTGGCCAGAAGGTCAGCATCACCTCGAAGAAGCCCCAGACCACCCGTCACCGGATTTTGGGGATCGACACCGAGGATAACTACCAGACCATCTATGTCGACACCCCGGGTCTGCACATTGAAGAGAAACGGGCCATCAACCGCCTGATGAACCGTGCCGCCACCAGTTCGCTGGGTGATGTGGCCATGGTGGTGTTCATGGTCGACGGTACCCACTGGACCAAAGACGACGAGATGGTGCTGGGCAAGCTGCGCAATCTCAAGTGCCCGGTGGTGCTGGCGGTCAACAAGATCGACAACGTCAAAGAGAAAGAAGATCTGCTGCCCCACCTCGAGTGGCTGGGCCAACAGATGAACTTCGCCCATATTCTGCCCATCAGTGCCGAAAAGGGCACCAACGTGGAGAAGATCCGCGAGTGGGCCAAGGATCTGCTGCCGGAAAACGTCCACTTCTTCCCGGAAGATTACGTGACCGACCGCTCCTCCCGCTTTATGGCCTCCGAAATCATCCGCGAGAAGCTGATGCGCTTCACCGGTGAGGAGCTGCCCTACTCGGTGACGGTGGAGATCGAGCGCTTCAAGGTGGAAGAGAACGGCCTCTACCACATCCACGGCCTGATCCTGGTCGAGCGCGATGGCCAGAAGAAGATGGTCATCGGCAACAAGGGCGAGAAGATCAAGACCATCGGCACCGAAGCGCGCCTCGATATGGAACGTCTGTTCCAGAACAAGGTGCACCTCGAGCTGTGGGTCAAGGTCAAGTCGGGCTGGGCTGATGATGAGCGCGCCCTGCGCAGCCTCGGGTATGGCGACGACTGATTGCTGACCCCGGCTTTCGTCATCCACAGTCGGCCCTATCGGGAGACCAGCCAGCTGGTCGAGGTCTTCACCCAGGATAGTGGCCGATTTACTCTGGTGGCTCGCGGTTCTCGCGGGCCACGCTCCCCTCTCAAGGGGCTGCTGCAACCCTTTACCCTGCTCACCATCGCCTGGCGCGGCAAGGGGGATCTCAAGAACCTCACCCAGGTCGAATGCCCGGATCACTCCCTGCGTCTCGGCGGCGATCGCCTCTTCTACGGCCTCTATCTCAACGAGCTGGTCTACTACCTGCTGGAAGCGCACACCCCGTTCCCCGAAGTGTTCGATGCCTATGCCCGTGCCATCATGGCGCTGGCCGATGGCGAGACGCCGGAGCTGCCGCTGCGCCGCTTCGAGTTCCTGCTGTTGCAGGCGCTCGGCTATGCGGTGGATTTCGAATACACGGCGGACGACGAGTCGCCCATCGAGCCGACCTTGCTCTATGGCTTCGAGCGTGAATTGGGCTTTGTTGCTTGCGAGCGGGCGCCGGATCCCCGTACCCTGTTTCTCGGTGCCCACCTGCTCGCCTTTGCCGAGGGACGTTTCGATACCCCTCCCTTGCTGCAGGCGGCCAAACGTTTCAGCCGATTGGCACTGCAACCCTATCTGGGCAAGCGCCAGCTAAAGAGCCGGGAGCTGTTTTTAAAACGCAAAGCCAGTATGCAAGGCTGACACAGATTACAGACATACGGATATTGGCGCGGTGTGATTCGCTGACCGCGCAGTCAACAGATGAAGCCTTTCAAGGAGTTCTCAATGAGTGAAATCTATCTGGGTGTGAACATCGACCATATCGCCACCCTGCGCAACGCCCGTGGCACCCAGTATCCGGATCCGGTACAGGCCGCGTTCGTGGCCGAACAGGCCGGGGCCGATGGCATTACCGTGCATCTGCGTGAAGATCGCCGCCACATCACCGACCGCGATGTGGAGATCCTGCGCCAGACTATCCAGACCAGAATGAACCTGGAGATGGCGGTGACCGAAGAGATGATCGGCATCGCCTGCCGCATCAAGCCCCACTTCGTCTGTCTGGTGCCGGAGAAGCGCACCGAAGTGACCACCGAGGGCGGTCTGGACGTGGCCGGTCAGCTGGACAAGGTGACTGACGCCGTTGCCCGTCTCTCCGCGGTGGGGGCGCAGGTATCCCTCTTTATCGACGCCGATCCCATCCAGATCGATGCGGCTGCCGAGAGTGGCGCCCCCTTTATCGAGATCCACACCGGCCGTTACGCCGATGCCACCACCGATGCCGAGCGCAACGCCGAGTTCAAGCGCATCGCCGCCGGTGCCTCCTATGCCGCTGGCAAGGGCTTGAAGGTCAATGCCGGCCACGGCCTGCACTACCACAACGTCAAGGCCATCGCCGCCATCCCCGAGCTCTATGAGCTCAACATCGGCCACGCCATCATCGGCCGCGCCGCCTTCGATGGTCTGGCCAAAGCCGTGAGCGACATGCGCCTGCTGATGCAGGAAGCCCGTCAGGGGATCTGAGTTGCAAAATAGGCCCGCGGCCTGAGACAGGCTGCCAAAAATAACAAGGGACGCCACGGCGTCCCTTGTTATTTTTAGCTGAACCAAGTCAATCACGGCATGGCGAGTCAACTCTCGTGATCACAGCTTTCCATCGCTCATGCACATACGGATTTTCGCCTCGACAACTTCCTCCATGGCGGCCATGGCGGGCACCAGATACTGGCGCGGGTCGCTGGCATCCGGATGAGAGCCAAGGAAGGCTTTCATGGCATCGGCGAAGGCTATCTTCAGTTCGGTCGCAACGTTGACCTTGCAGATCCCGAGTTCGATGCAGCGGCGCACATCGGCTTCCGGTACGCCTGAGGCGCCGTGCAGCACCAGCGGAATATCCACCTGCTCGCGAATGGCGGCGAGGCGAGCGAAGTCCAGACGGGGCTCCTCCTTGTAGAGGCCGTGGGCGGTGCCGATGGCCACCGCCAGCGAGTCGATACCGGTGCGGCGGACAAACTCGGCCGCCTTGAGCGGGTCGGTAAATTTGGCATGAGCGGCATCGACGATGAGGTCATCCTCCTGACCTCCCAACTGACCCAGCTCGGCTTCGACGCTGGCCCCCATGCGGTGGCAGAAGGTCACCACGCTGCGCACTTTCTCGATGTTCTCTTCAAACGGAAAGTGCGAGGCATCGATCATGGCGGAGCGAATCCCCGCTTCGACCTTGTTGTGGATGTCCTGCTCGTCTTCGTGGTGATCCAGATGCAGCACCAGCGGGATGCGGTACTCATGGGCGGCGGCCTGACAGATGGAGACCAGATACTCGACCCCGGCATGGCGATAGGTACCCGGGGTGCCAGCCAAAATCACCGGAGAGCGCATGCGAGCGGCGGTGCGAGCCACCACCTGCACGGTTTCCAGGTTGTGGATGTTGAAAGCCGGTACGGCGTAGCCGCGGCGCTGGGCATCTTTGAGCATTTCATGGGAAGAGATCAGATACATAGTGACTCCTGAGCGTCCTGATTGACGCGAGATCCTGAGAAAAGGGAGGAGAGCTGGGTCGGGTTTATCTCCCGGCCAGCCACCCAGATGTGTTGTTGATTGAGTTCAGTGGTGAGGGCGAGCAGGTTGGCCTGTTTGCCAACCGCCAGTGAACCGAGACGATCGGCAATGCCGAGCATCTTTGCTGGTGCCAGCGAGGCCATTGCGATGGCTTCATCAAGCGGTACATCTGCCAGCTGCACCATGTTGCGTACGGCGCCAAGCAGGGTGAGGGTGCTGCCCGCCAGACCGCCGGTGTCGGTGCGTACCACGCCGTTTTTCATCTCGACCCGATAGTTGCCAAGCAGATAGTGACCGTCGGGCATACCGGCGGCGCGCATCGCATCCGTGACCAAGAGCAGGCGCTGGCCGGCGCAGCAGTGACAGAGCTTGAGCACGCTCGGGTGGAGATGATGGCCATCGGCGATCAGCTCCAGCCAGGCTGCGGGATGGACAAGGCCCGCACCGACCATGCCGGGTTCGCGGTGGTGCAGGCCGCGCATGCCGTTGAAGCAGTGCACCAGTCCTGAGGCGCCCGCCGCCAGCGCTATCATGGTGGTGTCGTGATCCGCCGCCGAGTGGCCCAGCATCACCCGTATGCCGTTTGCGGCAAGATGGTGAATGGCCGCGATGGCGTTGGGCTTTTCCGGTGCCAGCGCGACCACCTTCAGGCTGCTGCGCGCCAGCTGTTGCAGATGGTTCAGTTCGGCAATATCCAGCTCCCGAAACAGCGCCTGATCGTGGGCGCCCTTGTTGTCCGGCGTGAAGTAGGGTCCTTCCAGATAGCAGCCGAGCAGCTCGGCGCCCGGCATGCCGCGGGCAACGCCATCGGCAATCCGGACAAGGGCTTGCTCTATCTCGGTGAGTGGGGCGGTGACCGTAGTGGCAAGAAAAGCGCCGACCCCTTCTGCCGCCTTGGCCATCGACAAGGTAGCCAAGGCATTGCCATCGCTATCCATGACATCGACACCGGCACCGCCGTGGACATGACCATCGATCAGCGCAGGCACCAGCAGCTCGACATCCCGCGCCGGCTTTCCATCCGTGATGGGAGCGATGGCGGTGATGATGCCCCCTTCATGGGTCAGCTCCTGATGTTCCAGCCAACCCTGCTCGGTCAGCAGGCGACGGGCACGGATCCGTGAGGCCATTTAAATCCCCTCCTCGACGAGAGCGGTTTCAGCCTGATGCTCTTTGCTCATCTCATCCGCCAGCGAGGTGAGACCCCGGTGGCCGCAATCAAGGGCCTGCCGGCGGAATTCACGGGCGCTGAGGCCATCGCGTTCCAGCGCCATCT
>OERV01000243.1_pt1 | contig 17947 bp, 18 predicted proteins | sample 1540121 | NCBI WGS metagenome assembly OERV01 (sample SAMEA3891239, study PRJEB23780) | metagenome | biome: terrestrial biome; feature: animal house; material: water of meat washing | place: Italy | collected 2015-05-12 | reverse complement strand
AAACCCCGAAGCCAGGCTTCGGGGTCAAAGACGCGTATTTATTATCATTTTTGCACTACGATTTGCGCATGCTTAACAGTGCGCCGATAAAAATACCTACCGCAGCTGCTGTACCCACGCTACACCAGGGTCTTTCACGAACAAAAGAATCCGCGCAGCCAACGGCATCGCGCGCGGCTTGCTGGACGCGAGTACGACCATGCATTCGCGCCCTGGTTTCTTTCAGCAATGCCTGAGCTTTACTGCGTGCGGCTTCAGCTTCCCCTTTGGCGTCGCTGCCCCAGGACTTCAATACAGATTCGAGGCTGTCAGCTAATTGATTGACATCATTCTGGATATCCTGCACGCCATCATCAACGTCGTTGCGGTTCGGTCGGTTAAACATATGATCCCCCATTAGAATTCGATGTAATTTTCAGTGTAGACCATAATTTTCTTAACTGAGGTTCATCGCGGCTTTATGGACTTTTCTGAAAGCGTTGTGAATGCGCAATCAGGTAAGGTAGGCCCGCGGTTGATAATAACGAGGATCAAATATGTATTTACGACCAGACGAGGTGGCGCGCGTACTTGAAAAAGTCGGTTTTACTGTCGATGTGGTAACCCAGAAAGCGTATGGTTACCGCCGTGGGGAAAATTATGTCTATGTTAATCGCGAAGCGCGAATGGGACGTACCGCTCTGGTAATTCATCCAACATTAAAAGAACGCAGTTCGACACTGGCTGAACCCGCTTCCGATATTAAAACTTGCGATCATTACCAGCAATTTCCGCTCTATTTAGCAGGCGAGCGACACGAGCATTACGGTATCCCGCATGGCTTTAGTTCGCGTGTTGCGCTTGAACGTTATTTGAATGGTTTATTTGGCGAAGCCAGTTAAAGACGCGACTGGCGATGCCAGTCGCGAAAAGAAGAGTCAGGCTTTTACCTGCTGGTAACGGCTGACTTTAAACAGTCGGCGGCAATAATCGAGGAAGTAGCCATAAACCGCCCCCATCAACATCGAAACAACGATGTTTGAACTGACCGCCGCCATAATCTGATGCCAGTCTGCGCCCACCACTAACAAGATCGCCACATACACCGGTGACTGGAACGTCACATAAGCCATGATATCCGCCAGATTTTTTATCCAGCCCGACGGGCTAACTTTGCGTGCCGCGCGCATAAACAGATCGCGGTACATACCGTATGGCCATGCAATTAAGATGTTCACCGGAATCGCTACCAATCTGGAATAAAAAGACTGTTCGAAGCTCATTCCGGAGAGGAAAACTTCAATACACATGTTCACGACAGAACAGTAAACAACCATCGCGAACGTATCTGCAACTGCATGACGCAAGCGTGACTGCGGTGAGAACATGCTAATGCTCCTTAATAAAAGCGTAATGGGATGTTAATGGAGATGAAAGCAGTGGATCTCATTGCCATCTGCATTTTCGCATAGCGTATATCGCTGGCTATGACTAATCAATTAGTGAAAAATTTTTATTTAGTCAGTTTTTGTAGATAAAATATTCCGTAACGGCTCGTTTTTTGTACATTGTGGATTTTTACATGCCGATATGATTTATTTTTAATTAAATCAATTAGATATGGCCTTACCTTTAATATCACTAATGAAAGTTTGGGGGTGAGGTAACGCTATAAGCGTAGAGAATTCGGTGTATGTAGTAGCTGGGTCATTTTCAGCATTTTTTATGCCAGACAATGTACATTAACAGCAGAAAGCACCAGTGATGGATGTTTTCTTTTATTCTGTTATATTGCATTTTTATTCACTTTGATTTTGTCAGGCTTGCGGAATTAGCGAGCAGAGAGCGCCGCTCTGTTCACCAATAATCTAAATTACTCATCAAAATGGCTAATATATAATCTTGAAATTATTCTGAGAGTTTCAGAAAATAACAGCTGAAATAATCTCGCGCAGGACTGTAAATAGATTAAATTTTGTGGAAATATAATAAGTGATCGCTTACACTACGCGACGAAATACTTTTTTGTTTTGGCGTTAAAAGGTTTTCTTTATTATGTCCGTAATGTTACAAAGTTTAAATAACATTCGCACCCTCCGTGCGATGGCTCGCGAATTCTCCATTGACGTTCTTGAAGAAATGCTCGAAAAATTCAGGGTTGTCACTAAAGAAAGACGTGAAGAAGAAGAACAGCAGCAGCGTGAACTGGCAGAGCGCCAGGAAAAAATTAGCACCTGGCTGGAGCTGATGAAAGCTGACGGAATTAACCCGGAAGAGTTATTGGGTAATAGCTCTGCTGCTGCACCACGCGCTGGTAAAAAACGCCAGCCGCGTCCGGCGAAATATAAATTCACCGATGTTAACGGTGAAACTAAAACCTGGACCGGTCAGGGCCGTACACCGAAGCCAATTGCTCAGGCGCTGGCAGAAGGTAAATCTCTCGACGATTTCCTGATCTAATTACTGAGGCCGGATGTCGCTGCTAGGGCGCGTCCGGCGTCGCTTCTCAAGCTCGTTGGTTCCACGGCATCTTATCTAACAACCTTGCCATTCCACAAAAACCGCTGATTCCTGCAAACAGTAACCCGGCACCAACAAAGCCACTTAATAAGAAGAAACCGCTATTTACGGTATAACCCAGTACAACGCCGATTAATATTAAACCACCCGCAGCGATCTGCACCTGGCGCATTAACGGCAAGGGTTGAGATTTATTTACCGCTACTGGCAATCCTGCTTTTTTCCAGCCATCAATCCCATCTTCGAGTAAAAAGATTTCTGCGGGGGCGGCAATCGCTGCTAATTTATCGGCATTATTACTGGTGCGTTTACCTGCCTGGCAGTGGAATATAATTTGCTCGTGACGTAATTTAGCCGGAAGACCTGACTGTTCCAGCACGGATAATGGAGCCAGATCTGCTTCAGGAATATGTTCACGAAGATATTCATCAGCGTCACGAATATCGATTAACTTTGCGCCGCGTGCGATTAATTCTTGTGCATCATGCGGCGAAATGGTTGTCAAAGCCATAGTGACTCCTTACGGACAATAGACATTTTTCAGGGTGGCGATAATGGCATTTACCGCCTCATTTTTAATGGAATATAGAATGCGTTGGGCATCCCGTTGGCTGTCGATAAGCCCTTCGTCCCGCATACGAGCGAGATGCTGTGATGTCGCAGAGGCACTCAGTCCGGTAATGCGCGTCAGCTCTCCCGCGCTGGTGCCGGGGGAACCGCTAAGCATGCACAGAATCAGCAACCGTTTAGGGTGGCTCATTGCTTTCAATAAGGCCGCTGCCTGTTCGGCACTGGCCTGTAATTGCGCGAGTTCAGTCATATTTATTTAAGTATTTTCTAAATTAAGTAAACTCTAAACTAAAAATGCAACATATACCAGCCTCAGCAGCGTAAATGAGAGTAAAAGCGTAAGCTGAAACTGGCAGGCTCCGCTAAAATTACTACGCTTAAGAGATAAAATCTCTTTTTAAACAATGAGTAATTTTCTTATAGGGAGTACATATGGGTTTCTGGAGAATCGTCATCACCATCATTCTGCCGCCGCTCGGCGTGCTGCTCGGTAAAGGGTTCGGTTGGGCGTTCATTATTAATATTCTGTTGACACTGCTTGGGTATATCCCCGGTTTGATTCACGCGTTCTGGGTGCAAACCCGCGATTAAACCTGTGCTCACCCCCGCGGCGTTAACGCGCCGCGTTCCTCTGCTACACTTTCTGAGTGTTTCCGTTAACGAATGAGGTAGCTATGGGTCTGTTCAATTTTGTGAAAGATGCCGGAGAAAAACTCTGGGACGCGGTTACAGGTCAGCACGATAAAGACGATCAGGCGAAGAAGGTGCAGGAGCATCTGAACAAAACCGGTATACCTGATGCCGATAAAGTGAACATTCAAATTGCCGACGGCAAAGCGACGGTCACTGGTGACGGCCTGAGTCAGGAGGCGAAGGAGAAAATCCTTGTTGCGGTGGGGAATATTTCCGGTATTGCCAGTGTCGATGATCAGGTGAAAACGGCGACACCAGCCACTGCCAGCCAGTTTTATACCGTTAAGTCTGGCGACACTCTGAGTGCCATTTCCAAACAGGTCTACGGTAACGCTAATCTGTACAATAAAATCTTCGAAGCGAATAAACCGATGCTAAAAAGCCCGGATAAAATTTATCCGGGGCAAGTGTTGCGTATTCCGGAAGAGTAGTTAATTGCCAGCCATCGCCTGCTGGATAATGGGAATTGGCGTCAGTAAATGCTGGCGCATTAACTCACTGGCGCGCGCGGTATCTCGCGCCAGTACCGCCGCAGTCAGGGTCTGGTGCTGATCGTGTTTATCCTCCAGCATTTCCACCGAAAGCACCGTTCGCCGCAGCCAGATAAATCGATAACGCGCCGCCAGATCAAACAACCGTTCACGCATTTGCAGCAAATAGTGAGAACCACAGCCCGCCACAATTGCCGTATGAAACGCCTGATGACGCAGATCCCACTCATCAAGCATTTTCTCGCTGGCGTCACAGGCCTCAAGCTTACTCAGCAGATGCGCTTTTGCGAGAACGTCTGCCTCCCACTCATCGCCACCGCGGGCAATCGCCAGACTCACTAACATCGCTTCCATATTGGCGCGGGCGTCGAAAATATCGAGCAGCTCCTGCTCTGACATAGACGCCACCCGATACCCTTTTTGATTCACCACCGTGACCAGCCGTTCCGCCACCAGTTGCGAAAGAGCTTCCCGTAACGGCCCAACGCCAAGTGCATAACGCGATGTCAGCAAACTCATTCGTAATTTTTCATCCGGTTGAAAATTACCGCGAATAATATCGTTCTTCAGCCAGCGATAGCCATCCAGAGACGTAATGGTCATGGTGTGACTCCTGATCATTATCAGCGCGTATTATGAACGGGTGTTTTTTGCCACAATACCAGCTTTTTCCAGCGAGCCATAATTGGCACGGTACAGATAATCCCTATCGCTAATAAGCCGGTGGAGATCACTTCTAACTGTTGCGCCGGACGGAATAGCATCACTACCAACACAAAGGTAATAAAGCCGATGACTAGCCAGGTGAGCCACGGATAAAGCCACATTCGCAAGCGAATTTCGCTTCCTTCTGCTCGCAGAATTTTGCGCATCCGCAACTGTGAAACGGCGATGACTAAATAAACCAGCAGGGCGATAGCGCCGGAGCTGTCGATCAGAAATTTAAATACCTTCGCAGGCGCGTAATAGTTCACCACCACCGTTAAGAATGCCGCGCCGGTGGAGAGTAACACCGCCACGTACGGGGTTTTACTGCGGTTGATTTTACCCATTACCGCGGGAGCATCACCGCGACGACTTAAGGAGTAGAGCATCCTTGACGCGGTATACAGCGCCGAGTTCAGGCAACTGGTTACGGAAAGTAATATCACGCAGTCCATGATTAATTTCGCATGGGGAATATTGAGCAATTCCAGTACCGAGCGATAAGAACCGACGGCTTTTAGTCCGGGCATATTCCACGGAATTAATGCCACGACGACAAAAATAGAACATAAATAGAAGATAGAAATACGCCAGATAACCGAGTTGGTGGCGCGGACAATATGTTTTTCCGGCGTGTCGGATTCCGCGGCGGCAATGGTGACAATTTCTGCGCCCATAAACGAGAACATGGTGATCAACATCGCGCTTAATACCGCACCGAAGCCGTTGGGCATAAAGCCGCCGCTATCCCACAATCTTGAGATCCCGCTCACTTCGGCATACGGGTAAAAACCGCTAATTGCGACTGCACCAAGGAAAATAAAGGCCAGGATAGCGATGACTTTGCACAGCGCCAGCCAGAACTCAAATTCGCCGTAGTTTTTAACGCTTAATAAGTTACTGCCAGTTAAGGCGAGGGTAATGACGAGGGAAAATAACCAGATGGGAATGCCTGGAACCCACGAGTGCAGGATCATGGCGGCGATGTTGGCTTCCAGCGGGATAACCAGTACCCAAAACCACCAGTACAACCAGCCGATGGTATAGCCCGCCCAGCGACCAATGGCTTTATCGGCATAGGTGGAAAACGAACCGGTATCGGGCGTGGCAACTGCCATTTCCGCCAACATCCGCATAATCATAACCACCAGTAATCCGGCGAACAGATAGGCCAGTAATACCGCCGGGCCCGCTTCGGCGATGGCGACGCTGGAACCGACAAACAGACTTGCGCCGATAACACCGGCAATAGACAACATGGTGACGTGGCGTGACTTCAGCCCGCCGCCTAACTCATGTGGTTGCGATGATTGCCCCATCCTGAATCCTCTCGAAAGTGTGTCACTTGGGAGAGCGCCCCGACATTTCCCGCGCCGGGTCACGCGTATAATTGTTATTGATTCTTTTTGCCGGAGAGCGGCTCCGCCTTACCCGGCCAACATAGATTTCTTCCTGTTCACGTACAGATTGTCGGATGCGGCGTAAACGCCTTATCCGACCTGGATCCCCGTAGGCCGGACAAGACGCGCAGCGTCGCCTCCGGCATAGGAGCGGCGCTACTGCTTCGCCTCATCAAAACACTGGCTGATGATCTCCAGACCCTGACGGATCTGAGCGTCTTCAATGGTGAGCGGTACAAGGATGCGCAGCACGTTGTAATACGGGCCGCAGGAGAGAAGAATCAGGCCTTTATCGCGGGCGCGAGCCACGATCTCGGCGGTGAGTTTGGCGTCCGGCTTGTTGTGATCGCCGTCTTCAAACAGCTCAATGGCGATCATCGCCCCCAGCCCGCGTACGTCGCCGATCTCCGGGTGTTTTTCGGCTATCGCCAGCAATCCGTCTTTCAACTTCTGCCCCAGATCGTTGGCTTTTTGCAGCAGATTTTCCTGCTCAAACACCTTCAACACTTCCAGCGCAGCCACGCAGGCAATCGGGTTACCCGCATAGGTGCCGCCCAGACCGCCTGGAGCGACGGCATCCATTACTTCCGCGCGCCCGGTGACGCCCGCCAGCGGGAAGCCGCCCGCGATCGATTTCGCAAAGGTGGTAAGATCCGGCGCAACGCCCATCTGCTCCATCGCAAACAGCGTGCCGGTACGCCCCGCGCCGCTCTGCACTTCATCGGCAATCAGCATGATCCCGTGCTCGTCACACAGAGCGCGTAAACGCTGCATAAAGGCTGGCGACGAGGCGTAGAAACCGCCTTCGCCCTGAACCGGCTCAATCACGATGGCGGCGATATCTTCCGGCGCGGCATCATTTTTGAAGATCCGGTGGATGCTGGCGATAGCGTCATCCTCGCTTATGCCGTGCAGCGGGCAAGGATAAAGCGCGCGATAAACATGACCCGGCATCAGCCCCATGCCCGCAGAGTACGGATTCACCTTGCCGGTCAGCGCCAGCGTGTAATGCGTGCGCCCGTGATACGCGCCGCTAAAAGCGATGGTGCCGCTACGTTTGGTGGCGGCGCGGGCGATTTTTACCGCGTTTTCCACCGCTTCGGAACCGGTCGTAACCAGCAGCGTTTTCTTGGCGAAATCGCCCGGCACCTTCTGATTCATAATCTCGCACAGCTCCAGATACGGTTCGTAAGCCAGCACCTGGAAGCAGGTGTGCGACAGCTTTTTCAACTGCGCTTCCACCGCCGCAACCACTTTCGGATGCAGGTGCCCGGTATTGAGCACCGCAATCCCGCCCGCGAAATCAAGATACTCACGGCCTTCAACGTCCCACACCCGGCAGTTTTCCGCGCGGTCAGCGAAAATCGGGTGAATTTGCCCAACGCCACGGGGAATCGCCTGACTGCGGCGCTGCATTAACTCTTTATTGCTGTTCATTCGCATTCTCCAGTTAAAGACCGATGCACATATATTTGATTTCTAAGTAATCTTCGATGCCATACTTCGAACCTTCACGACCCAGACCCGAGGCTTTGATGCCGCCGAACGGGGCCACTTCATTGGAAATAATGCCGGTATTGATGCCGACGATGCCGTACTCCAGCGCTTCGCCCACGCGGAAGACGCGGCTTAAATCACGGGCGTAGAAATAGGCGGCAAGGCCAAACTCGGTGTCATTGGCTTGCGCAATCACATCAGCTTCATCTTTAAAGCGGAACAGCGGGGCGAGGGGGCCGAACGTCTCTTCTTTCGACACTTTGGCGTTGGCCGGAACGTCCACCAGAATGGTCGGCTGGAAGAAGTTGCCGCCGCGTTCGTGCGCTTTACCGCCGCAAACCACGCGCGCGCCTTTCTCCAGCGCATCGGCAATATGCTCTTCCACTTTTGCTACCGCTTTTTCATCGATCAGCGGCCCGATGGTGACGCCGTTATCCAGCCCGTCGCCGATGTGCAGTTTGCTCACTGCCTGCTGCAATTTTTCGGCAAAACGGTCATACACGCCGTCCTGCACATACAGGCGGTTGGCGCAGACGCAGGTTTGCCCGGCGTTGCGGAATTTCGAGGCCAGCGCGCCTTCCACGGCTTTGTCGAGGTCGGCATCGTCAAAGACGATAAACGGCGCGTTGCCGCCCAGCTCCAGCGACACTTTCTTGATGTCTTTCGCGCACTGTTCCATTAACTGGCGGCCAATTTCGGTCGAACCGGTAAACGACAGTTTGCGCACCAGCGGGTTACTGGTCAGTTCGTTACCGACCGCGCCCGCCGAACCGGTGACCACGTTAAATACGCCAGCCGGAATGCCCGCGCGGATCGCCAGCTCCGCCAGCGCCAGCGCAGAGAACGGCGTCTGACTGGCGGGCTTCAGCACCATCGTGCAGCCTGCCGCCAGCGCCGGACCGGCTTTACGGGTAATCATCGCCGCCGGGAAGTTCCACGGCGTGATAGCCGCGGTGACGCCAATCGGCTGCTTGATAACAATCAGGCGTTTATCGGCCTGATGACCAGGAATGGTGTCGCCATAAATGCGTTTGCCTTCTTCGGCAAACCACTCAATAAAGGAGGCGGCGTAGCTGATTTCGCCTTTCGCTTCGGCCAGTGGTTTACCCTGTTCGAGGGTCATCAGGCGCGCTAAATCGTCCTGATGCTCCATCATCAAATTGAACCAGTTGCGCAGAATGGTGGCGCGTTCTTTGGCGGTGAGCGCGCGCCAGGCGGGCAGGGCGCGGTTGGCGGCGTCGATAGCGGCGCGGGTTTCATCCGCGCCCATTTTCGGCACGCTACCCAGCTTGTCGCCGTTCGCCGGATTGGTGACGTCGATGGCTTCACCATTGTTGGCGTCCAGCCATTCCCCGTTAATCAACGCCTGCTGGCGGAATAAGTTACTGTCGTTAAGTTTCATTGTTACGTCCTGTTTTCAAAGGTTATTGATTAAATGCGGCGTGTAAGGCATCCACACTACGTGCCGCTCGCAGCGTGCGTCCGGGGTTACTCTGGCTTGCCAACAGCGTTTGTACCTTGCTGACAATATGCGCACCAATAGGAATTGCTGATGTCGCTGCCGGGGAGGGCGCATTGCAGGTGTGGATCGTGCGCGGGGTGGTGACAAACAGAAAATCGTCAATCAGCTTGCCGTCCGGCGATACCGCCTGCGCCCGCACACCGGCGGGCCAGGGCTGGAGATCGCTTAACGAAAGCCGGGGACAATACTTTTGCACCAGCCGCAGATAGCCGCTTTTGCACAGCGAGTTTTTCATCTCGCCCAGTCCTGAGCGTAGATGGTTTTGCAGCACCCGGCGAATCCCCGACGAGCCCAAAATCTCCAGCGTGTCGCTAAATGAGAAGTCGCGCTTGCGATAGCCTTCGCGTTTGAAAGCCAGCACCGCGTTTGGCCCGACGGTCACGCTGCCGTCGATCATGCGGGTGAGATGAACGCCCAAAAACGGCATTGCCGGGTCGGGAATGGGGTAAATCAGGTGGTTAACAATCTGGTTATGCTCCGGCGCAAGGCGGAAATACTCGCCACGGAACGGGCAGATGATAAAGCCCGGTTCGAGTCCGAGCATTTTCACCAGCCGGTCAGCCATCAGCCCGGAACAGCTAATCAGCGTCGATGCTTCATATTCGCCGCCCTGACGGGTACGTATCACCACGCCGTTTTTATGCTCATTAAGCCCGCTGACTTCGGCGTTATAGATAATTTCACCGCCTCTGGACTGGAAGATTTTTGCCATCGCCGCCGTCACGTCGCGGTAGCTGACAATGCCGCTGGACGGCACAAAAATGCCGCCGAGCCCGGTGATATTCGGTTCGCGCTCGCGCAGTTCGTCGGCGTTAAGCCATTCGCGCTCGATACCGTTCGCCGCTGTGCGTTCCCATAAGGCGCGCATCCGTTCCATTTCGAGATCGGACATGGCAACCAGCATCTTGCCGCAGTTGTCGTAGCGAATGCCGTTTTGATCGCAAAAGGCTTTGGTGGCGCGGTTTCCCGCCAGGCAAAACTGCGCCTTCAGGCTGCCGGGCGTGTAATAGACCCCGGCATGGATCACGCCGCTGTTGTGGCCCGTCTGGTGACAGGCCGGGCCGGACTCTTTTTCCAGCAACGCAATGCGGGCGTCCGGATAGACATCAATCAGTTGCATGGCGGTCGACATGCCGATGATGCCGCCGCCAATAATCACAAAATCATACATCCGCTCAATTCCTTTGCGCTTACTGATGCGTCTGGTAGTGGTGAGTGGCGTAAGCGAAATAGCCACGCTGGCGCATCAGTTCACGGCGCAGATCCGGGTGCGGAGTAAAGCGGTCGCGACCGTGCAGCCAGAACAGGTTGTTAATCAACAGGAATTTGCCAACGGGAACGGGCACAGAAAGAATGCCTTTGCTGGTTTCAATGGCGTCGGAAAGCTCGCTCAACCACACGCCTTCTTCGAAGTCTTTCGGCTGGACGAACTGGTCGATATAGCGCATCACCGGGCGACCCTGTTGATCGACGTCGAACACCGGATGAAAAACATCTTTGCTGACGTTTTTACTCGGCGGCGCGGCAAAGCGCATCGGGCGACGCGCCAGCGGGTGGCGGAAATAGTGGTCCAGATGTTCCCAGTCATCGAGATGCAGCAGCAGCGAATTTCCGCCCTGCATGTTTTGCTCGTCGATTTTCATCATCAGCACGTAATCGGTTATCTCTTCGACATACGTGCCGTCGTTGTGTAGCTCCATCACGCGGTGCGGCTGGCGCAGATAGCTGTCTGAGTTATCGACATTTTTCACTACAAAACGCGCGTAATACTGACCGCTCATCGCATCGAAATTGGAACGGCCAATCAGATGCGCCACCGCCGTCGCCAGCTTCACCATCTCATCCGCTTGCTTCACATCATCGACACCCACCGCATTGATCAACAGCGCACCTTCAGCACGGTTTAGCAGGGTCTTCAACAGCAATGGTTGCAGCTGATTCGCACACAGATCGTCAAGAATTTTGCCTACCCGAAAACGCAGAAACGATTTGTACTCCAGCGCCTGCACGGGCCACTCGGCAACCTGCTCAAGAAACTGTTTGGTCGTCTGTTCGGTGAAGGTGAGTTCCAGCAGACGCGGGGATTGCGCCGACGGGGTGAGGGTGAATCCGCTATAGTCCTGGCCTGAATCGACAGCGTTATTTTGTACGGCGGTCAGTGCATTCATCAGAAGCGATCCTCTTATGAGATGTAGGGTGACATGGCGATGCTCATTTCGTAGCCATAATCTAAAAATATCTACATTTCTGAAAAATGCGCACAAAAGCGACATATTGTTTTCTTATTGTGATCAAAAGCAACAAATTAGTAACATTTAACGTAGGGTATTAAGGCAAAGTGAGACAGGAAATGAATAACTAAAGCAACAGGTTAGGGGGAGTTAACATTAGAGAACAGATTATCTGGTCGATAAAAAACAGTAAATGGCTTCACTGCAAAATGACCGTTAGTAAACTAAACATATTATCTGCCCCGTTTTATCGGGGCAGATATAACATTAAATTATAAATAGAGATAGTTCGGCGGTTCTCCTGTTTTCCCTAAAAGAAGAGCGCTACGCCCAGGAATATTGATATTTAGAGTTCCGCCTCTAAGCGTAAATACTTTACCAGGGGGGATAATTTTTCGGGTATTATTAATAATAATGTTAACGCTATTACTCCCCATGTTTTTGTATATTCCAGGTTGCAATTTGTTAGGCCAGGTACCTTCAACTTCTTCGTTTCCTTTATTTATTATAACTAGTCCATCATGAGGAGAGTGATTAATGTTCACAGAATCCCCACGACTAAAGGCCAGAACGTTTTTAGTTGCAGATACACCCTCAAATGCGCTCCATATTCCTGCTTTATCTATATATAATGCGTGGAATTCATTGTAGAGCTGCTGATAGGTAGAGCAACCTTTATTAAGCTACGCCTCACCGCCGACACGCGTGGACCCATCATAATTTTTAATTTCAGTCGTTGATTTTAATACTTGGCCATCCCAGTAAACTAAAGGCCTGCTGAACGGCAGAGCGGCTATATATGCCATTGCTAATTGTTCATCTTGTTGATGGTTAAATAGAAAGTCATTGAAAAGATTACCATTGTTAGGAAAATCGTGGTTAATGTTAATCAATATCCGTCTTTCTGATGGGATACTTGAGATTGTGGAACCCGGTTTTGATGCAAGGGTTTGAAGATCTCCACCAAATGAAAAGGCTTTTATCGTTTTCATGAGCAATGAAAAATCAATGGCGCTTAAATCATCTCTTTCATAAAGCAGTGATGACATTTGTTGTTCATCCAACTGACAAGTTACCAGATATTCCATGTAATTCATAACGGCTTTTTTATGATATTTTGGGTTAAATAAGTTAGTATTGTGTAACCGCTCATTATAATTTTTAAGCGGTGGGGTTATTGATCTTTCTATTTGTTCATGTTTTGAGTGTTTTGCCGCATCATAACGTAAACCTCGTACGCCATATTTTCGCATTTCACGAACGTATTGATTTTGCAACATAATAACCTGGTCACTTTTGGGTGTTGTTTTAGGCATTCCATTTAAACGCTTTTCTTTTAATGCATGGAGGTTTTCCCATTCATCCTTAGAGATGTTATCTTTACTTGCTTCGAAGTCTTTTGCAGTGAGATGTATATCTTCTGGATGGATTTGTTTACGTTCTTTTGTTACTGGATCTTTAATGAATGGAATCAAAACCTGACCTTGCTAATAGCCAGGGATACCACCTTCTATATCTTTACTGATCTTCGCTCGTATATCAGCAGAGGGATAATCCAGGTCATTTTTACCACTACCCCCAATTCCCATAAAGTTAAAGGTATAATCAGGAATGATATCGATACCAAATTTTTTAGCATCTTTAACCAATGCAATAAAATCCTGCAAATCTCCCATTGGATTATGGATGGTACAAAGATCTTCGGGTTGATAAGCATGAAACCAGTAACCCTTTTCTTCTTCGGGAGTTTCTGGTCCGTCGGCGCGGAAAGTTGTCACTGGAGGGATTTGTATATACCCATAATGGCAACGTGCAAATTCAGACATATTTTCTCTGATCTGCTGGTAGGTGGCATTAAAAGCATGAAGAATCGCTTCGCCAGGTTTTTTGGGGGTGATGATTTCACATTGTGATTTCTGAACAGCAGTAAGAGATTTACGCTCAAGTGTTTGCCGTAGATGTTCTAGATTGATTAATATTTTAAATGTTTCTTGCTGTCCGGAAGGTGACGTCACGTTAATATTATATACATCGGCTGCCAGCTCATAGTCAGGAATGTTAATAGCATATGCAACATATTTATCTTTTGGGGAAGGTTTGTCAGATATAATGTGGGTGAAATGTTCAGCACGACCATACTGATAAACACCGCTGTTATCACCTCTTTCAATCATTGTATCTCGTTGATAAACCTATGTTTTTCTTTCTCCTATCCTGTCTGGCGCTGTAATGCTACGCTGTGCTGCTTTATTCAACTCTCGGTAAGTTGTATCTGGAGAAAGGGAAATTTTATAATCGTTTTTTAACAGATCATTAATAACTTTTTCTGCGTGAAAAGTTGATATAATTTCTCTGTCTTTTAATCCTTGAGGGTAAACTCCACAAGAATTAATAATATTTGTTATACAGTTTAGATATTCTAATGTATTTAATTTGGAATTTAGATCCCCGTCAGTAATGTTCCATGATAACAATGTGGGGTTGTCGATAGGTAAATTTCTGGGTCCTGGTTTTATAGAAAACATAATAAAGTTCCTCTAATGGTAGAGTAATATGGTGTATACGGAAACATAAAAATGTTTAATTGTTGTGAAAGTAATTGCAAACAGATGTCCTACTTTTATCCAATATTTATATGGAAAAGGATAATGCTTAAATCTGTTTTATTAATTATCGATGTGGTCTGGAGAGGCAACTGTCAAAAATCGCTCATACGAAACTAATGATTAGCAGAATAAGATCTATGAAAGAATATATTGCTATACGAAGTTTATTTTTATGGAGTGAAAAGTAACAGATATCATAATGATGCGAAAACTCTTCAGCTAATGTAATAAAGTTATATTATTAGATACAAAATCATTACAAAGTATCATTGAATCGATGATAACTATAGATAGTGCTAATTATTAACATTTGCTTGTTGACTGCGAGTATCGACTTTGCGAATGGAGGCGGTGTCGGGTTTTATGTCGCGTGTAATCACGACCCAAGGTGAATGGGAACGCATAAAAATCTGTTATTTACATCATATGATCATCATGTTTATTGCGTGGTTTATAAGTATTGTTATTGCACACTCAAGGCCCTTTAGCTCAGTGGTTAGAGCAGGCGACTCATAATCGCTTGGTCGCTGGTTCAAGTCCAGCAAGGGCCACCAAATCATTATTTACGTATCAGGAAGAGTTAAGGGTACAAGGGGTACTCGATGGCGGTCTATATTTCATGACTAACGCCATTTCAAGGAAGAAGTGCGGTGGGTGGTTTCGAATGAGGGCTGGTGTTTTGGTACGTGGCACGCCACTGCAATGTATTTATCCATCAGTACTCATTCAAAAGTACCTGGAAAAAATGCCTGCTATGCCAAGCGGGCAAATTGCTTACATGTGGAATTAAGTAATTAACGATAAAGCCAGAGTATTATCATTTATTATACCCCTTCATTTAATCAGGTTAATTACTCAAATCACTGAACTATTCTCTGTTCGCTCACTGATGATAAGTGAGTACCACAACCAATGTATGTAGAACAATGCCGTAGAGTAAGGATGAAATGTCTCTGCCACGCCTTAAACATCTACTACTGACCAGAACACCCGCCGCAGGCAGATGAGTTTTGTGAGCGTTACAGGAGCGTGGCTATGCTCATTAACCAACGCTATTGAGATATAAATTTCTAACACTTGAAAAACGATTTTCACTAATAAATTATAACGGTTTTTTTTATCATACAGCGAAATAACCTTTTGTTTATTAAATTTAACATTCCTGTGCTAATTTAATTAAAAGTTCCATGCGTAGCAAGTGAAGCAGTTAATGTCAGTAATTGTCTCAAATGAGCGTTTTTTTATAGTGACAAACAGTAATAACATTAAAAATAGCCATGTAGACATTAATTGAGGAATAGACAATGTTAGTTAGTAAAAGCAACGAAATTAACACTAGCACATTTATAAATAGTGGAAATTGTAATGAAAGAAAATCTTCTAAATCCATGGAGTTACTAGCTTATAGTATTTTAAAATTAATTTGTAAGGAAGCTGCATCAGAGACGTATCGCGGTGCTCTTGAAACTTTACAAAAAATGATGTCTGAATGTATATATCAAGAAGGCAACGCCTTTGTCATTATGGGAGCTGGAGAACAATTAAAACGTATTAAATATGAAGTTGGTGAAAATAACTTAAAGGTATTCAACGTACACTTTAATAATAATCACGAGTTAGTTAGTTCTGGTGAGCCTGACGTAATATGTTTAAGCAAGCAGGTCTGGGAAAATCTTCTCATTAAACTAAAGCTGGAAAACAATGAAAATGTGTTTTCTGAAACTAAAAAATTATCGAATAAAAATAATGCCGATCAGTTTTTTGAATGCGCTAAAAGAAATGAATAGAACCTTTTCGATAATATAAGAAAAAGTGATTTTCATGTTGGTTTACTTAAGCCAAGTAGTACGCGTAGTGTTATTTTAGAAACGCCGCCAAATGTCTGTATGGAATCACGTAATTCATATGAAAACAAAATAGATGAGATTTCATCTTTGTCAGAGTCAAAGGAACACCCCATAGATATTCAAGAAAAAAAAGATGCGTTTGTGAATGAGTTCAAGGGGGTATTATTTGATAAAAATACAAGGTCTTCAGAGCTTCTGTTTAATTTTTATGAGTGTTGCTATAAGTTTTTACCAAGAGCTCAGCCTCAAGATAAAATCGATAGCTATAATTCAGCACTGCAAGCTTTTTCCATTTTTTGTTCATCTACGTTGACACATAATAATATAGGCTTTGATTTCAAATTATTTCCTGAAGTCAAGCTGTCTGGAGAACATCTTGAAACGGTATTCAAATACAAAAATGGCGATGATGTCCGGGAGATAGCCAAAATTAACATTACTCTCCAAAAAGAAGAGGGTGGTTTATATAATTTACGTGGATTGGATTTTAAGGGGTGCTTCTTTTCTGGACAGAACTTCAGTAACTATGATATTCAATATGTGAACTGGGGAACGTCATTGTTTGATGTTGATACTCCGTGTATTTTTAATGCGCCTGCTTACAACAAGAGTAATGAAAAATCATTAAAACCTGTGAGCGAAAACGGTTTAAGTGGAGTCTTGACTGATCGTAATAATAAAATAAAACTCATCACGGGCGTGGCACCATTCGATGATATTTTATTTATGGATGATGACTTTGATGATAGTTCCTCTGAGGATGATCCCGTTGAGAATAGTCCTGTTGTGACTAGTCCCGTTGTATCAAGTTCTAAAAGCAGTTTTCAATGATTAATAAATGGCAATTTTTACAAAGAGATAATAACGTAGATTGAAACAATATGTATTATTGATTGAGTAAACGGGATTATTCTTCACACTACATCCATTTTAGTGTCACTACCAAAGAAAAAGGGGCTACGTTTTCATGTAACCCCTTGATTTATTTGGTGGGCTGGCAGTGACTGAATTGGTGCTGTAATTGGTTGAAATATTTCATCTAATGTCTGGTTCAACTTTCCTTAGCTGCCTGAAAGTTTTTTGATCTTACCCAGCAATAACAGCGTTACGGTGCACCACGCCTGACTGAAGAACTGCGTGCTCAGGGTTACCACTTCAACGTAAAACCGTGGCAGGAGGTCCGGACTGAAAAAACTGGTCAGGACATCATCGGCAGGGAACGCACTGCTAGTCTGTAAACTGAACCGACTGGGGCGCAGTATGTGGCATCTTGTCGTGCTGTTGGAGGAGCTGTGCGAACGTGGTATTAACTTTCGTGCTCTGGCCCAATCTATATTTGCCCAACAATGGGGGGACGAATGCTGTAAAAGTAAAACAATCTGCGATCTCAAAGTTATTGTGTGATTTTTATGTGAGCAGAAGATATTCATCAGAAACGATTATGTAAATCATTTTATTTTGCCAACGGCCTCATTGTCGAAAGAAAAGAATACGCCCGTATTTCCTGAATGGATTGACTTTTTTATCCAACCACACTTCAGCGCACTGCGTTTAAAAAATGCCTCATTCTTATGCGGAATATCATCATTTCATCATGATGTCTTTGATGAGCGGTGAACACAATACACTTGCGCTGTCTCTTCAGGATGAATCCCCTGGTCTGGTGCCTGTGGGCTGATGTTGCAGCAAAGCTAAGGTCGCTTAAACGCTACTCAGTATTCACTTTTCAGAGGATGAAATTTATGAACAGGACCAGTCCCTATTATTGTCGCCGCTCAGTACTTTCCTTATTGATATCTGCCTTGATATATGCCCCGCCCGGGATGGCTGCCTTCACTACTAATGTTATTGGTGTGGTAAACGATGAGACTGTAGATGGCAACCAA
>OERV01000238.1_pt1 | contig 18336 bp, 16 predicted proteins | sample 1540121 | NCBI WGS metagenome assembly OERV01 (sample SAMEA3891239, study PRJEB23780) | metagenome | biome: terrestrial biome; feature: animal house; material: water of meat washing | place: Italy | collected 2015-05-12 | reverse complement strand
GCGCTGCTGAAAATCGGTTTCGTTCCAGTACCAGGCGTTAACAGGGTCGCTGAGGTCAAATCCATCCACCGGTGGCTGCCCCCCGCGAATACTGGCTATTGTTGTTTTTATTCCGGCATCTTCCAGTACTTTCAGCGGATGAGTCAGCTCGGCCAGGAAAAAACCGGTTGGTACACCGGATGCGCCTTTAATCGGATGGCTGGAAACGACACATAGCACTGGTTTATATGCAGGTTTCATATCGGTCCTCACTCTTTATTTTTAAATTCATCGGCGAAGAGATTTTCCCAGTTAATAAAGGAGCCAAGCGGTATACACTCGAAGCTTAGTAAGCCTGCTTTTGCCAACGGGAATTCGGCCATAACGTTCATCGCTTCATCGACAGAGTCACATTCAAGAAAAATAGCGACGCCAGGTCTGTCCTGACGGAAGTAGATGTCGCGGATGAAGCCTGATTTATACAATCCCCAGGCGTGCAGCGCTTCAGCGTTGAGGTGCGGAGCATATTTCTCCAGCGATGCTCCAGGGGCAGGGATATCCAGACATAAAATTCGCATCATAGTCTCCTGAACTCAGGTCGTAGTAGAAAGAGACTAAAGTATAAGAGGCGTATTTCAGGAAGATTAGAGGGTCATTGACTTAAGCATTTTTAGACTGTACTTAATAATCAGGCGAGAATTGCTTTAGGAAAACATTATGAATAACGCTCTTTATAACCAGATTCGCATCTTCCAGAGCATTGCGCGGGAGGGCAATATTTCGGCAGCCGCAAGGAAACTGGAAATTACGCCTCCCTCCGTCAGCAATGCACTAAAGCTGCTGGAAGAGTATATCGGTCATCCGCTTTTTGTGCGTACGACCCGCCGTATAGAGCTGACGGAAACCGGTCAATTATTGCTGGAACAGACCGCTGCGGCGGTGGAGTCGCTGGAAAACTCACTTGAAAGCATTCGCGACCAGCATCAGGAGCCCTCAGGGATGGTGCGAATTACGCTCTCGCGTTTTGCCTACCTGTTAATTCTTAAGCCTGCGATGGCAGAATTCTGTCAGCAATATCCGGGTATACAGTTAGAAATTTCGGTCTACGACGGTACCGTGAATATCATCAAAGAGCGTTTTGATCTGGGGATCCGTTTTGGCGATATTCTTGAGGGAGGGGTGGTGGCCCGACCGTTAATGAAACCGTTTCGTGAAGGATTATATGCATCCTCAGCGTATCTCTCCCGACATGGAACGCCTGAAGTGCCGGCAGATCTCTGTCATCACCAGCTGATTGGTTACCGTTTTATCACCAACAACCGCATCCTTCCGCTGCTCCTGAACGATCGCGGTGAGCAGTTGACCGTTGAGATGCCGGGGCAGTTAATCAGCAACGATATTGACGTTATGGCAGACGGGATCCGTAACGGGCTGGGAATTGGGCGCTTGTTTGAGCCTGTCTGGCAGTTACAGCCGGACAGGGAGCGCTTTATTCCGGTGATGGAGAGCTACTGGAAAACCTACCCGCCAGTGTATCTCTATTACCCCAAAAACGCGGGTAAAACGAAAAGAGTGAAGGCCCTGATTGATTTTCTGATATCCACTACGGGGCGATAAAGACGATAACGCCTCGTTCGGTATGGAGATGCATCGAATGGCATTGTGAGTTTTTTTTCACAGATGGGCGTAATCGTCAGTGGATTTTACATACAAGGATAGCGCCCACATACTGACATCATTAATTAACGTTGGGTGAGGTTTACCGGGGGGAGGGGAAAGCGAACCAGGAGATGGAGGTGGCCAATCTGGTACGAACCGCCGCGTAGCTTGCACGGCAAAAGCTGCTGACTGATTCATCAGTTAAGCTACTGAAAGAGCGGAACACATGAACTTAAGAACAAACCCACCATATTTAACATAATATACATTATGCGCACCAATGGTAAGGATGGCAGAAACTGGTTGGAATCGTTGACACTGGGCGTCGACTGGTTACTATCGGCAATGATTCAAAATCATCCGTTTCTCCAAACGAATCAGAATCGAATGTCTGTCAACAGTAAGTGAACAAGCCTAACCTCATGACCTCACCAATCAGGCCTGTTCATCATCGTTACTAAGCAATGAATTACAGAAGGCATGAGCATTTATGGACTTATCATATCTAGCTGAAATGACGATATCAGAGGAAACACAGTTCTTGACTGTTTTTGAGCAGCAACTAGAACATGATGTCGGTGAAGCAGCCCGAGCCTGTCTTCTTCGTGGCGTCCCTATTTATTACGCTGAAAAAAATACGCCAGAAGGATGTGTCATTAAAGAGTATCCCGATGGTCGCAAGAAGCTGGTTAGTTTTATGACTGGCACTGAAAAAGTAGTTAAGATTAAAGTCTGATACTTCCCTAGCCGCGCCGCAATTAACTCCAAAGAAAAATAGAGTACTGTTGCGGCTTGGCCAACGCCAGACAGCAACAAAAACAAGTTTTGTTACTGCCCGGCGTTTACGATAATTCCGTCAGCATGGAGTTTTAGCGGCTAAAAATGTTCACCACCACCATGCAAACGGCTTGTTGCTGACCGGAAATGCGATGCCGTCAGCGTCACGACCACGTACAACCTGATTGAGAAGCTTTCTGACTTCACGGCGCTCTGGCCGGGTCATCATCATATTGCGATACCAGGACGGCGATTTATCAAACCATCTGGCACAACTGGCAAAATGTGAACCTACACGACGATAAGACTTAAGGCGGCCACTGGGAAGTCGGTCACGCGCCTTATTTTTTACAGACATAATAAATCCTCTAAGTAACTGAATACCTAGAAGATGTCGTACTGTTCATACCCCATTAAAGTTAACGCCATAATAAAAATCCATACAATCAGTTCAGGTTGTCCCGGAACAGTTCACCGCTCCTCGCGGCGCTGCGGGGCGTCGCCCTGCTCCGGTCAACCTTTCTGACCTGAAGCATCACCATAATATCAGTCTTGTTGCTTTCACTGGTACGGGAACCGAAGACGCTCCAGCCGGAACTGGCCTTACTGTCTTTCTGTTCAGCAAGGCCACCAAGCAAAATAATATCACCATCTGCAAGGCTGACTTCGGTTGTTACATCACGCTTGATAAGGGTTGGCGAGTTATTGACGCCGGTTTCAGTGGTCACAAAGTTGGAAAGCTGCTGCTGAATCTTGAGATCCATTGTCCGACTTTTGATTGATGGCGTCACGTTAAATAAAACACCGCTGGAACGATATTCAACGGATTGCGTGGTCGTATTGTTATTCACCGTAACACTGCCCAGTACTGGCACATCAGAGCCGACTGAAAAAGACGCTGAGGCATTATTTTTTACCCGTAGTCGTGGCGCACTGACAACAGTAAAACGACTGTCGGTTTTCAGCAGATTGAAAATGGCATCAATGGAGCCGGTTCGAATATTGATAAAATTATCCAGTCCGGCAGCACCTACTGAAATATTGAATTTATCAGACAAGATTTTAGCCGCTAAAAGAATACCGGAGCCGTCAGACTGCGAGGTCTGAACCTCAAAAACATAACCAGAAACAACCACTTCATCACTCATCGTATCCAGCGAAGTGACCAGTGTTTTCAGGATGGCGATGTCCTCTTTCGTACCATAATAAACCAGAATATCACCGGTTCGATTGATGTAGTTGCTTGCCCCTGATGAACCTTTTAGCGAATCGTCAGAAATCACGGCTCCACTGTTATTGAAGGAGCCTGAAACGTAGCCGCCAAGAATATCAGACAGGTAGGCAACAGAACGGTACTGAGGCGTATAAGTCCATGTATAACGTGGCTTAACCGGCTCTTTCGGCGTATAGGGCGCGATAAAATCAACACCCTTTTTCGTCCATATTCGAATGTTCATATTGCCAAGATAACGGGTTACAAATTCCCGTTCATCAATATCAGGTGTTAACCTGAATGTAATCATTCGTTCATCATTAACAAGCTGTGGATCTAGCATATACGGGACTTTAAGCACCTCACTATAAATAAGAGAAATAGCCTCCGGTAGCTTGACTTTATTTAATTCAAGCTCTGACCCTGCGAAAGCACATGAAGAAAATAGTAGCGTTAATGCGAGTAAAATCTTTTTCATTATTTTTTCCCCGTATAAAGCGTCACACGCTCACCATCAATAATTCCGCTCATCAACATCCCTTTATAATTAAAACTGGATGCAGGAACGGCACGCAAAACACCGGCACCGTTAACAAGAATCACAAACGCCCTGCCTTCACTGGTCATTCTCCCTGATATACGCCACTCGGTTGAAAGTGACGGTTCAGCTGGTTCTGAGGGAGTATCTGGTGCAGGAGTAGCAGCGGAAGAACGAAACATGGCCGCATCACGTACATCTGTTGTAGCCAAATCTGGCGAGGGATCGCTTCGGCCAAACGTGCTGAAAAATGAGTAAATCAGCCAGCCTGACCCGATAAACATCAATGGAAAAAGCACAAGAAAGAACCTGACTTTGCCAGAATTCCAGATGCTCTGGCGTTTATCTGTCTGCTTTTCATTACCGTTATTTCCTTCATAGCTTTTATAAAGTTCAAAAATATCAGGGTTATATTTATTGCGATAACTGGTGACGAGGTTGCTTTTATAGATTTTGTGGCCTGAATATACGTCAATGCAGTAATGATTATTCAGGCCCAACGCTTTCAGCTTGCGCATCCGGTAAGTTGTTTCTATTTTGTCTTTCAGAAAGCGAGCAATATTAGAAAGTGACTGATTTACAATAACCAAATCACAGCTAATACCCGTTTCAGGGTGCGTAAAATGACGATGTTCAGCAATAAATGATTTCTTCTCAGCCGTCATATCCTTATCGCTACCGAAGATTCGCCATGCTTCATCAATAACAATTAAATCACCAAACTGGCAAAAGCTCCCTTCCCCACCTTTAAAAGGAAAGAAATCTGCTTTAAGTACATCATCATTATCCACAACAATAATTTCTCCCGTTGCATCAGGATAACGTTCGGTGATTTTATCTTTTTGTAAACCATAAATGTTCGTCACAACTCTCCGGCCGCTGGTAAATGCAGGAATAATGACATTGCAAACGGCTTCATAACTTTTTCCTGAGCCGGGTATGCCAATATATGCAGAAATAGCCATAACTCACCCTATAACAGGAATACGTCGAATAATAAAACGAGTAGCCATTGAGGAGATAATCATACTAATCCCCTGTGGTAATTTACTCAGGTTAATGAAGTACCAGAATCCGTCTGATAAATTGGCAAACAGCGATGAGAGATTGCTTGAATCTGGCAGTAACTCAACAAGGATTTCAACGAAGCCCTGGACTACAAAATACAGCGCAAAGAATACGACGAATTTAATAATCAATGACCGGAATACAAAACCTAACAAAGTATTTAATGCACTAATCAGAATCCCAAACATAGTTGCACTCCTTTAGGCACTCAGAATAATACGGAGCGCAACAAATCCCCATATAATCAGAAATATGGTTTCTACGGCGCTTCTGTTCTGCTCAATTAACGGACAATGGGAGTCAATTCTGTACTGGTGATTAAACACGCTGAATTCAACAACGGGGCAGGATGCTGAACGAGAGCCGATGTTAAATTCGTTTGTAAAAGGCAACAAGTTAATAATTGGCGTTAAAATATCTCTTGCCGTTGGCGTTTCTTCAAGCTCAGGCTCTTTTACACCGGGATCTTCTCCCAAATCTATATTGCCATTATTTCCAGTGTCAGATCCTGAGTTGTTATTAATGGTAATATCAATATTGACGTCAGCCCCTGCACTGTCAGATACAGGTGAAAGCATATCTAATAACGTTGGAGATAGCCTAAGTTCCGACATCGCAGAAGTTACTTCAGCCGGTGAAACCTCTTTAAACGGTAAGCCGTTATAATCGGCATTAACGGCAGCTTCAGACCACAGCTCGTTAATCATGTCGGCAAGAAGTGCTGGCGATACACTAACACTATCAAGATACTCCAGATAATCAATCATGGACTCAATATTTCCGGCCTCCAGTACTTCCGTCATGGCTTTATATTTGGTATTGGTCCAGATAGTAAGCTCACTCTTTTCATCAATATCTTTTGCGGTGTAATCCTCTTTTTCAGGAACGGCGCAAATCGTCGAATATCCACCATTTGACTGATTAGTCGTTTTACAAGGCGTGTTGTGATACTGATATTGCTTTCCTGCTGTTAAATAAGCAACGCTGTAATACATGGGAAGCCCTGCTACATTTTCATACATGGGAATACCTGCGGGAAATGAAGATGCGGCCGGGTTGCTATACAAGTGTGTAATCTCAGGTATTTCATAAAATGAGGAAGGATAAGTAAACTTATAATTCTGTTCAGTAAAGGATACATCTCCATTACTGTTGACAACTTTATTCGTCACAGTGCGTTCAAAATTCGTTAGTGTTTCAGTATAAGTACGCGAGTTATAGTCATTAAGATAATTTCTGGCAATTTCAGTTGGATTATCACCATAGTAATAAATTAGCTCTTTCGAATCCTGATAATAATAAAGCGCATTATCTGGCGTGGAATATCCTGTTTCAACACCTACAACTGGAGAACCCGCATCCACATTATTACGACTAACATGAAGGATTACCGGACTTAATTCCTGTGGTTCAAAATTAACGGTTATCGTCTTACTTTCACCACTTTGACCACTGTACGTTACTTCATATAAATTATCGGAAATCTTTTTACCGTTAGTCATTACCATTACCGAGCCGTCAGATGAACTCAAAGAAGACGGAACAAAAGATGATACAGCAGCAGCAATACCCGCCCACGTTGCAACACCGCTCATTTTGTATGATGAGGCAGCAGGCAAGTATTCGGCAGCATTAGCCGCAGCGCGGCCAACAAAAACACGGGTTGCTGTAAGCTGTGATGCCGTATAAATCGCATCATTGGCAGCAAAGCGACGAACAAGCACCCGGCCAACGACTTTAGGAATAACAGCCCGCGCAGCCACTGCTGCAATTGCTGGTACAAATGAATATGAATATCGGGGAAAGGAAACCCAGAGAAAGGAAAAAATAAAGGAATAAACCGTCAGCCTCTTAGCCCAAGAATAACGACATAAGCTGAGACGATCCCCCATAAAAGGGAACCCAATTTCCATAATTCAATCTCCATAATAACCTCAAGTAAAACGGGCGATATTGCATCGCCCATGAATAATGAATTTATGCGGATTTAACGGTACGCAATACCCAGCGAACGCCAGCGACACCGGCATAAAGTGTTACCAGTGAAGCAGCAACGGCCATAATCGCAACCAGAACTGTACTGAAATCAATGCTGTTCGTCAGCGGCGATAAATCAACACCACTTGATGCCGCTCCTTCTGCAGCGAAAGTCGCGCCAGAAACAGCCATTAATGCAGGTACAGCCAGAAAACTAACGATTTTTTTAAACATAACTCTATCTCCATTACATTTTAAAGGTTCGCATTCAAGCAGTACGAACCATCTTTATTACCTGTCCCACACCTACAGAAAAAAGCCAGAGCAGCAGGACAGAGCCAAAACCTAATGTCCAGTAATTTCCCATTGCAGAATAATCAATTTGATGAAATGGTTCAGAACGTACCATTATTGCCTGACATTCTTTTGCATTGTTCGCATTACATAAATAACCTTCAATACGGTAACCATTTTCAGGAATATGATTATCAAACTGAATATCGAAACCTGATGTATCCATAATCAGCCTTTTATTTCAGTAATGCCGCCATCTGATGAAATGTTATAAGTTACTCCTTCCCTCCCCTCCATTGACCAGACGCGAACATATACAGGTATCTGGACTAACTTACCGATAAAATTATTTGCCTGATTCATTACACCGGCATTAACAAGAGCCTGAGATACACGAATAATAATCTGGTCTTGCTTAGTGCCACCAAAACCATCAGGAATCTCTAAGCCAACACCAATTTCATTATAGTATCCCTGACCATTGACCTTATTACGCTGGCGAGCACCAAGCATTTTACCTTTTACAAAAAGACCATAATTAGACATATCACTCTCCTTTAATGCCAGTTACTGGCATGTGAAATACGGTTATAATCGAAAATTAAACCTTTCTCATAAACCCATGATGGAATTTTGGCTGGTTTGGCTTCAAGAGTACGAACCAACGGAACAACGTTATTAGAATCCGGTGACTCACAATAAAAGTTAATATCTATTCCGAAAGAAAGTAATTCTTTACGGTGTCGGTAGAATGTAGGTTTCGGTAACATCTCTTTCATGTTCGCGCCCTGCTTCCACAATAAATATGTAGACTGTATTTTTCTTGGGAGATTAATTATTTTTTCATCAGTTAATATGGTATTTTGATTCATTTCTATTCTCCCTACATAGTCAGAGAATAATTTATTGGGCGTCTCAATATTCCAGCTATTACCAAGCGTAAGATTCAAATCAATTAATTCAGTTGTTCTTAATGTTAATTCAATGCGTAATTTATCTTTTGACCAGTCCAGTAAACCAGCTTTAACGAATTCGTCTGCCATCTGGTGCCCTTTTTTGCCAGATGTATGCTCATCATATTTTGAATAAAATTTCAGGCTCCAACGACGGGAGTTTTTCCCTAAGTAAACAGTGCCACCTTTACCACAGGCGCGACCGTGGCGAGTTTTAGCTTTAAATTCTGCGGCATATAGCCATGCGCGGACATTTTCTAATGTTGACAATGAATACATATAGTTGATATCAATACGCGAGATCTTAAATTGCCCTGCCATTACCTGTCGATAGGATGAAAGATCATGAGGAATATGCAGTAATGCCAATATTCTGGCATAAGCTGTTAATACTAACCCTTGCAAATCATCGGAACCGATAACAGAGTGACCTTGCAAAAACTTTGACGGATTGCCGTCAATATAGAGATGTGTTGCCCGACCTTCGCCATCAGATCCAACAGATCTTACTTTCATAGTGGATTCATACGAACCGCGAACGGTCAACCGTTTTACTGTTTCCCACTCCACTGCACCGTCAGCATCAACGCTGACGACACTACCAGCCGGTAATGGTCGGTGTATGCAAGGTAGGATCCCGGTAAACCAGTCAATCATGTATCGCCTCAGAGAACAATTTTGTGACCAGAAAGCCTGTCAAGAGCTTATTAGTACCAATTCAGTCACACAAATGTACCACCCAAGATCTTACCTCTCAAGTGATTTTGTACTGGATAAGTGACATATTTGTTCTTTTGAAATGGAGCAAAAAAGTAGGATATAGAATGAGCAACAACTTCAACAGTAATGGCTACCCGGAAGAAATGGCAGAAGACATAGACTTACAGCGGGCAGAAAGGATAAAAAAAGCGATCCTAAGCAAATTCACATACGAAAGGATGGAAGAACTGTCTGGCATCAACATTGGCACACTGAAACGGATCGCAAACGCACAGAGGGATGCGAAAATCAGTGAGCTGGAAAAAATTGCTGAAATCACTCAGACAGACATATTTGAACTGATTTTTGGCTCCAGTAGCAGTGATATCTACGATTCCAGCAAACGCTTCTTTGAGACGAGAAGTAAAGATGCGGCTCAGGCGGCTCAATTCATCATCTACAATCTTCGTACCCTTGATGATGAGGACATCCTTTGTTTGGGGAGGGTTTCGAGTGCCTTGCAAACAGCAACAACATCAAGAAAATGGGATGAGCTTTTCGGGAAGAAGAAAGGCTGAGTCTCAGAAATGAGACAAACGTGCAGTATTACCAACACTGCACGTTCTGGATTGAGCGATTTTTAAACACCAGAAAAAGGGTAAATGATGAACAAAACAGTGTATGTACCAAGCTACTTCCAGCCTATCTACAAAGAAGTAACCATCAAAGTTCCTACCGGAAACACAAAACGATTCCTGGGTCTCATCGACATTGAAGAAAAAATCCGAAAAAGAGAAGTTATTCAGGATGGCTGGTCTGATTGCCAGATTGACGGGGAAAGACTCAATGAAGATGTTGGTCGAGCCATTAATAAACTTAATCGGGAAGGGTATGAGGTTATTTCAATAACCCCTGCTACCTCAGGAAGCTGGGCTTATAAATATAAACAAAACAGTATTCGTAATGGAAACGGTGATGGCAGTTATGGATATGGTTACGGTTATTCATACACCGAAGGCGTTATGATTCTGGCAAAGAAAATTGAGAAAGAGGACGTCTGATAATGGATTTTATCCGTAAAACTTTGGGTGGATTAAAAGCAAGTTATTATATCCGTCACTTCGTTTTTGGTGCATTAATTTCAACTTTCTTTATTTACATGTCAATGCAAAATCCTGGAGGGGTGAAGGTTGAAAATATAATTTTCTTTTTTATCAATGCGTTACTCTACCCTTACGCAAGGTTTGTATATGAGCAAATCATTGGGTTCATCATGGGTGAAAATGTCTTTTTCATCAACGTCATAGTGATGCTAACTGCCAAGATAATTACGATGTGTTTATGCTGGATATTTTCAGTATTCATAGCGCCAGTTGGACTGATATATCTCTACTATTATCATTCAAAAGCTGATAAACAATTATAGAGGAAAATAATATGAGCATGGAAACAGGGGTTGCTATTATTATCTTGCTTGTGATTGTTGGTAAACTTATAGGACTTTAACATAAAACTGGTTCGCACAATGACGTTATGTGTAAAAAGGCCGCTGCGGGAGACATTTTAGCAGCGACCTTTTCAACATAACGAGTCGTACATTATGCGCACCAACATAAACCAAGGGAGAATCCAGCCGTTGGCGGTCATGATTGTCCTGCTCATTAACAACGGCCACACCCCATATCTTACTTAATACCATTCTCGGCTTAACCGACGGTGCAACCTCAACACATTGGTTTCAACTGCCGTCACCACGTTCTCCGGAAAATCTGTCGGTAATGAAGTCTTCACGTTATCCAGTGCTGCTGGAATCATTCTGGCAAAGTCACTCAGGATTTCATGCATCTGCACTTCCGGGAATCTCAGCACCTTTGCTGTCGCCAAAAAATGTCGCGGATAAATTTTATCGATTGCCGTTTTTTTGCCTTTGGATGCGTTAAGCCCCATTGCCAGTTTGAGATCGCTGATGTGTATTCCCGTACCGCCAAGGACCGGAAATGCTGAAATGATGTCGTAAAATGGCGTGAGTCGATAACTGCCGCCAGCCTGAATAAATACGGAGAAGTTTTTTGCATGGCCATCCGTTGCGCCAATCAACCACTGGAACACCTGAAACTTCATAAAATCATAGCGATCTTTCAGCGCCTCGCTGGACCCCATCAAAAAAGCCATGATCCGCGCGATGCCTGGGCCTCCATCTGATTCATATTTCACCGATGAAGGTAAACCGAATGTCTGACACATATCCTCCTGTGGCAAGCGAAGTAAAACCGTTCGCTCAGCATTCCAACGCCTGTCAAAACGTTCGACCGCTAACGCGCGCACATTTCCCGCTTTAATGATTTCTGCGTCCGGAACATTCAACCCAAGTTCTTTCGCCAGCAGCAGACAGTAATACTCATTATCAACGCTTTGGCTGAGATCGAGCGTCGCATTGGGCTGCCTGATTTCGCCAATCGGTAATTTAATGATGTGCGTCGTCGGCGTTATTCCTTTCGGAATGCACCAGTCATTGCCTATTCTGAGCAGTGCTGTCTTCTCCTGTGCGCCAGCAACCGAGATGCGAAAGTCATTTTCTTCTCTAATCATGCCTAGCGGGATATCTGCTTTATAAGCCGTTAATACTTCTTCAAGTCTGGCTTCAGTAAGCTTTTCCCATGCCATTATCGGATGCGTTACGGTTTCGTCTTCGGGTATTAACGTCACGGCACCAACGCTGTCTCGCCCTATTTCTGACAATAAATCAAACGGTTGTCTGGATTTGGCATGATAACGTTTAACGATCCGGTCACGTACAATCGGGCTATCGGGTAACAGGTTATCGAAGAAGTTAAATACGGCATCAGAGGTGATATTCCCCCTCTGCAATGGCAGCGAAAGTGACAACGGTCTGGCATAACGGCTTGCTAACCACTCCGGTGCATACTTAAAGGTGTGCGCGCCGTTGGCTAACTTCGTTAACTCGCCTACCCGCTGGTTGTTCATCCAAGTGACAAGTTTAGGCATTACCACTCCAGATTTTGCTGTTCTGTTGATTCTGGCGAGGCATTTTTCGCGTCGCATAGCGTCATTGAGAGTTCAAGCGACTGTAAAATCTTAAAAAATGTCGTGAGCGTGGTATTGTCAGGGTTGTTTTCGAAATTGGAAATCGTCGCCTGCTTAATACCAATTTTTTTCGCCAGCTCGCTCTGCGTCCAGCCATTTTGCTGGCGAACCAGTTTCATTGCATTCGCCAATTGCGTTGGGCTATAGATCTTCTGAAAGCTCATCATGTCATACGTCCACAGCAAGTTTATCCGCTTAAGGGGATATTATAAGTTTTATCCTTTAGTGAGGATAAGTCAATCTGGAAACACATCTTATCCGCTCTACGGGATAAACGCTGCGATATCCGCGATCGCGGATAAAAAGGAGGATTTAAATAAGGCGTTGATGCGCCGTTTGAAGTCGGCAATATTAAGCCGCATGCCATCTCGACATGCGGCTTATACGGTTTACCAGCTATATTTCACTCCCAGCATGCCCTGAGTATCGCTATAGCCTTTATCACCTAGTTGCACACCGACATTCCCCCACAGGCTAAGGTTGTTATTTACTTTCGCCTCAACCCCGGTACGTACTTCACCGAGATTACGCGCACCTTCACGGCCTACGGTTTGACCATTCATCTTCACGGCGTAGACTTTGCTATTGTTGATCCAGTTCGCTTCAATGTAAGGCTGGAACTCACGCTGTTTACCATCGTCACGCTGGTGATGGCTGTTCAGGTAGGTTTTCACCCCAAGTCGCGTTTGCACATTTCCGTCGCCTTCCGTTTCAATGCGCGTTCCGTCTTTCCGGGTATGGTCGGAATCTTTCACACCCATCCAGGTGATTTGCGCCTGTGGCTGGACGTACCAGGTATTCAGCGTCCCTTCGCTGCCGCTAAATGTTCCCGCTTCAAAGGTATACCCACCCTCAACAGAGGCCGTCACACCGCGAGAATCATAGTCGTCAGCAGAACGGTTATCGGAACTGACGCTGTTATCAAACCAGTTATACAGCGCCCAGCTGTCAACATAAGCGCCGGTCTTATTCGCATCGTTCTGATACCAGGTCGCGTACAGCCCAGCGCTGTAACCGCTGATGCGCCCATCCGATTTATAACCCACACGATTACTCTGAGTATTACTGTGCTGATTGGCGTAGCCTGCCATCACGCCAAGATGCCAGCGATCCTGCGCGTTGCTACTCCACTGCGCCAAATCGCCGCCTAGCTGCAATACATAGCGGTTAGCCTGAGTATTTAGCTGACCGTCACCGGCCCTTGAACGTTCGTGCCCTCCGACATGACGCATCCACATACTGCTTGCCGACCCCTGAGAATGCAGTGAATCTGTATACTGCGGCTCACCCAGACGGTCGTGTAAACGATGGCTAAACAGCGAGTTGGCTGCGGCAATGTTGCTGATATAGCTTCCGGCCTCCGGGCGATAAACTGATGGGCCTTCCGGATCCACAACAGGGGGATTATTGATGGGATCGGGTGTATCCGCTGGCGTTACGCCGTCCCATTTACTGGTCAGATACCAGTTTTTCTCGTCATTCCCCTTCCCTTTAGCCAGCGTGTAGACGTAAGCCCCAGCTTCGACAGTTCCGGTGGTCAGCGCGAAGTTACCTGCAGAATTACCGCCAACCTCAATGAGTTCAATACCGTTGACCGTTTGTGCACCGACGCCGCCAATGTTATCAACCCGAACGCGAGTGTTCCCTTGGGTATCGCCTTTCACGTTCATCTTATCGGTGGGCGAATTATCGCCGCCCAGCGTCGCGTTGAACGTCATCAGGCCATTGTTTCCGGTATAGTTGCCGTTAACGGTCAGTACATTCCCCGGTTTCCCCCCTTCGCTATTCATTTGAACCGTGCCGCCATTCTCCAGGTTGCCGCCGATAGTGGTTTTAGCGACACGCAGTGTCCCCCCTGGCATAACGTTCACATCACCTGCAGTGGTGACATTTCCCGACATCACACCGCTGTTATGGATATTAATGTGCTGACTTGCCATATTAATGGCAGAGTCGGAACCGAAAGCAATTTCACCACCCACGATATCCGTCGTACCCTGATACGCCGCGGAATCGTTGTTAAGAGTCAGGATCCCGGTACCCAGTTTTGTCACATCACCGCTACCGCTGATACTGTGCGTCATCGCCCAGCTACGCTCAGTGGAGATGGTGAGCAGGCCATTATTGATAACGGAAGCATCACCCAGGTTTTTCTGCTCGTTGACGCTGAGCGCGCTGCCTGTATCAATGTTGAATTGCCCCACAAAGCGGCTATTATCGCCATCCAACTCTACATCTGTCCTGGCGGTTGCGCTCACGATACCCTTCCCGCTTATGCTATTACGCAGTTCGCCAGTCACGTTTTTTAGCGTTAACAGACCGTCATTGGCAATATTTCCTCTGCCTAACCCCTGAGTATTATCGAGGCTGACTTCCGCATTTGGGCTAATGCTGGTTAACGCATTGTAGCGTGCATTAAGCCCCTCGATAGCCAGTGTTCCCCCTGTAACATTCAGGTTTCCGCCACCTGTCAGTTCGCCCTGACTGATCCCACCTTTATTCACCGTCAGCGACCCCTCTTTAAACAAAACAGTCGAACCCATCTGCCCGGTGAATGTCTCTACCGTCTGCGTCGATCCATTAAGATCGACGATGGCCGCGTTGCTGATGTTCAGTTCCCGGGTGTTGCCAAGTGCACCATCCGCATCGGTACGTAATGTCCCCATCTGAACGTAGGTTGCCCCCTGATAGTCGTTCTGACCGTTGGAAAGCGAAACCTGTCGCACCGTATTGATTGCCAGATCCCCTTCACCACCGATTTTTGCCGACATATCGGCCGTTGCGCCATAGGCTCCGCCATGTTCGGCTAACGTCAGCTTTTGCCCACCATGGATGTTCAGCGCTTTCAGCCCATAGTTAACGTACAAACCATTACCTGGTGCGGTCGTGAGGCGGAATCCATAATCACCCTCGGCGACCACCGTTCCGTTTTGCGCAATGTGTAACGTTTTGTCCGCTTCCACCTCGTCGCCCTGTAAATCACGTAACGTTAATGAGCCACCCGACCCAATAACCGTTTGCGCCTTCACCAGTTGAACGCCGACATGGCTATCGTCGTGTTCCAGCAAATTGAGCGTCGTCAGAGGGTTATTCGCCATGGGATCATTCCACGGTTTAGGCACGTCGATAAGCACGTCGCCCGTCCCGTTTACCTGATAGTTACGGCCTTTCCAGGTGTAGTCACCCGCGCCGACAACCAGCGTATCGACGCTGATATATCCCTCCGCGAGCGTCGCAGCAGGAATATCCGTATCGAAAATGATGGTACCTCCATTCATGGCCAGTCCACCAATGGATTGCTCTCCAACTTTTACCGATGTGGTATTTTCACTGTCAGACTGCAACATCGCGTGAGTAAGCGCAGCGGTGTTGTCGCGTTCCAGAGTGAAGGTACTGTCTTTCAGTTGGGCAACACCGGCGAATTCAGTCCCTGTTGCATGGGTAAAGCCAAACATCTTGTCGGAGGATGACAGCTGCACTCGCATCAAGCCATCGCCTTTGAGCGCATTGGTCAGCGTGTAATCTCCTGCACTGTTCGTTGATGCGAGAATGTCGAGCGTACCGGGGTTTGCAATGGTTACTTCACTCGACCCCATGCCCGTTACCCCATCTGCCGTATGAGACGCAATGGTCAGGAGGCCGTCATTGACCAGCGTTTTACCGCTATAAGTATTCCCTGCATTGAACACCGTATGGCCTGCATCATGGATCACTTTTCCGTCTTTATCGTCACCTGTAATCAGCATATCGACCTGGTAGCCGGCATCACTGTTATTGGTATGATTAAAGACAAAAACGCCTTCGCCAAGACCAAACTCCACTTTCGTCGCATTGGTGATAAATCCGGCATCTGCCGCCGCCTCACCGTGAGCAGCACCAATGTTTAGCGTTCCTACAGCAGGCTCAAAAACACCTAAGTAAACTTCTCCACCTTCGACATTCAGCGTACCGTTATTCGTCAGGGTTAACGTACCCGTACCAGATGTCCCTACGTACATATTGAATGTTTCAAGAAGAGAGTTCTGCCCATCCACCCTCACGTCGCCCTTACTTTTGTCATTGAGAGCTATCTGTGTATCACGCGCTTTAACTATACCTCCGGTGGTAATATTCAGTTCACCCGTGCCTAATACACCGACCTGTAGCAATTGTGCGTTAGTAGATGATGTCTTTAAATTCCAGAGACTGTCCGTTGAAATATTAACTATCCCCTTACCGGAGGCATTTCCTCCGATAAATCCATAGCCCGTTGAATTAAGGGTGGCACCATTACTGACATTTACGATACCGCTACCAAAATTACCGACATTGATACCCACAGTATCGAACGATGATGTCGCATCCATCAGGTTCAGTGTGCCGATACCGCTTGCTTTATCGCCCAAAAAAGTAATATTTTGCGATACGAACTTACCGCCATCGCTAATATTGAGGTTTCCGACGCCCGCAACACCAATGGTGGTATAGACATTCTTATTGACCTCCCACATTCCCCCCGTGGTGATGCTGACATTCCCGACGCCGGTTTCTCCATAACCGAGTGAACTTCCTCCGTTGCTGACAACAAGCCCCTGATTACTGATATTCATTTCGCCGTGGCCGTCATAACCAAGATTAGTTCCGAGATTAGTGATAACGGAGTTCTTATCCTTAACAGTAATGTTGCCTGTGCCTGTTTCTTTCATCCCCGCAGTGATAATTCCCGAATCTACTTTGCCTTCACTCGAGACATTAAGTTCACCGTCGCCAGCATCACCGATATAGATATAGCGGAAAGCTTCGCCCGTTCCGAGGAAATTCCAATGCCCTTTATCGGTCACGTTGACGACACCGTGGGAACCGTCCTGAACGCCCACCAATGAATATTCTTTGTTATTAATCAGTCCATTATTGGAAATATTGACTGTGCCATTACCGAAATATCCATTATAGAGTCTGCGTACCGTGATGACAGAGTCTTGATCCTGCACATTCAGGGTTCCGATACCGGTGGCATTGCCACCGATAATCGTATTTTCAGCCGTAACCAACCCCCCCTCGCGAATAGTCGCCTCCCCAGTTCCTTGATTACCAATTTGAAATTCAATTGAGGAATCATTATTTTTTATTAGCCACTCGCCACCCTTTTCAACGACAACCTTACCATTGCTGTTCGCCTGATATCCTACAATGGCGACGATTGAACTCGTGACGTAACCCTTATCCGTAATATTTAATGAGCCTGTACCGTAACTCCCTATTTCGAATAATTCGGTCGTCAGAACAGAGTCCTCTCCCTCAACATTGACCGTCCCGACGCCTCCTGTCGAAGAACCTAATCTTAAATAGCCTCCATCGACGTGACCCTTCTGTTTAATATTCAGCGTCCCCGTTCCGGATTGACCCACATTTAAAGGCCTTGCATTATTTCCGCTATCATACAATCGCCAGGTGCCACCCAAAACATTAACGGTGCCCTCTGAGTCCTCATTAGCGCCAATGACGCTGGTAGTAATAGTGGTTAAGGAGGCATTACCGCCAGCCAAAATATTAAGCACTCCAGTGCCATACCAGCCAACCAGGTAGGCATCATAAGCAACATCAGTATCAATATTGGTAATCTGATCATTATCAACTTCCAGACTTGCACCAGACGCTGAACCGCTTAGTGCCAGCAAAACACCCAGCGTCAATCTACTGAATTTCGTTGTCAGTCCAGAGGATTTACGCAAATTAACCGTCGATGTTTTACCTGCCCTGCGAGTTAATTCCGAGCAGGCCTGAAATACCTGTAGAGTGCAATTCCATATCACGCGATAGATTCTATTCATATAAACGCTCCATATACAAACAATACAGCCACGAAAGAGATGAGTCGTCAGACATTAAAAATGAAACTTATTAAATTGTCAGAGGTCTGTATTGAGTGTTAGTTGGAGGTGGGAAGGTGTCAATTTGGCTAATTTGCTAATGCTTTCGAATTGATAGATTAAAAATTGCATAGTTCTTATTTTATTTAAATATGAACTATGAGTTATTGTTGCTTAATAAGAAAACTGTTTCTTTCAATAGGAAAATTATCATCATCATATTTA
>OERV01000233.1_pt1 | contig 18793 bp, 18 predicted proteins | sample 1540121 | NCBI WGS metagenome assembly OERV01 (sample SAMEA3891239, study PRJEB23780) | metagenome | biome: terrestrial biome; feature: animal house; material: water of meat washing | place: Italy | collected 2015-05-12 | reverse complement strand
CCCTGCCGCTCGGGAACCCGCCCATCCAGCAGTTGGGCATGGGACTATCTGCCGCTGTTCGCTTCTACCCATTGTTACCGTGATTGGGGTGGCGATACGGCCGAAAAGAACGATATCACTCTGGCTTTCCGCCTTTACATTGATAGCGATTTTCGCCATACCTCAGTGCTGCGGGCAGGGGTAAAAGGCCAGCCAGACCCTCTGCAACTTGATGGCCAAGCCATTGTTGAAGTGAGTTTGTTCCGTTGTCTGGAAGATAGCGACAAGCATTTCGATGAGCTGTGGCGCCCGGTGCCTTGGCCCCTTCATCAACCGGATTGGAAGCAAAGTGAGGAGTGCGGCCAGCTCGCCTTGTGCTCCAACCATCTGCCGCTCGCTCAGCTGCTTGCCGATCCTGATGGCATTGGCCGTTGGATCGAAGAGATGAGCCATCGTTGATCCTGTGGTTGGCTTGGGATAGCCAACCTAGTGGAGCCTGATGACTTTACTGGCGGTCTCTCGCCAAAGTGTCATTTGCCCCCCCCCTTCCTGTTTCCATCTTAAATTTCACATCCGAAAATTTTCCAGAAAACGCTGTAAGTGCCCAAAACGGGCACTTACAGCGCTCTGGATTTCGTTAGGTCCCCGGTACGCTCTTGCATGCTGATGTTTGTAACTAGGAGACAATCTGCATGCGCGAACAAAATTCGTCAGTTTTCAGTGATCCGAATGGGGCAATTCTCAAAGAGCTTTATGAGCTGAAAAAGCTGGTACGCCAGCAGGGACAGGCGCAGAAGGAGGTTCTTTGTGCCGAGGAGTGTGCCGAGCTGCTGGGGGTGTCTGTTAGTTATGTGTACCGGCTGACCAGTGAAAAGCGTCTGCCGCATTACAAGCCACAAGGCAAAAAGATCTACTTCAAGCGCGTTGAGCTGCTGGACTGGCTGCTCTCCCACCGCATTTCACCGGACGCCGAACTCACTGAGCATGTAACCAAGCGTGTGCGGCAAGCTAGCCATGGGCGGTTGTGAGGTGGGTATGACACAGGATCTGATTACATCTCTCTGCCCCCAGGATCTCCGGTCGGCTTTTATTGAACCTCCGAAACCCCTCGATTTTGTCCTCCCGGGGCTGCCTGTTGGTTGCGTTGGTGCTTTGGTGTCACCGGGAGGAGTGGGCAAGTCGATGTTGGCATTGCAACTGGCAATGCAGATCGCCGGTGGGCCGGATTGGATTGGACTTGGCAAGCTGGGCAGGGGAACCGTGCTCTACCTGCCTGCTGAGGACCCTTGGCCTGTACTGCACCAGCGCTTGTTTGCCTTGGGCGGAGGTCTTGATGCTGAACTTCGTGCCAACGTTGAACGAGACCTTCGTCTTATACCGCTGCAGGGATCCAGTCCAAATGTGTTGGATAGCCACTGGTGGGAAGCGATTGCCATTTGGGCTGAGGGGGTCAGGTTGGTGGTTATCGATACACTGAGACGCTTTCACGATGCTGATGAGAATGCAGCCTGTGCTATGACACTGGTGCTGGGTCAGCTGGAACGGCTGGCCATGCTGAAGGGATGCGCTGTGTTGTTTGTACACCACACCAGCAAATCCGCAGTATTCCAAGAAGCTGGCGATCTGCAGCAGGCAAGCCGTGGTTCGTCGGTACTGGTGGACAACGTTCGCTGGCAGGCCTATCTCGCCACTATGACCAAGAAAGAGGCGCAGAAGCTGGGCGTATCGGTAGAGAAGAGCCAGCTTTACGTGCGGTTTGGGGTAAGCAAAAGCAATTATGGGCCGCCACTACCGGAGCGCTGGTTGGTGCGGGGGGATGGTGGCGTGCTGTACCCCGCTCCCGCTAGATTGGGCGTAACACGCCGAGCGGGAGACAAACGTGTCTTGCTTTGAATTGACCCATGCTAGGCATGACCATATGCACTGTCTGGCTCCAGGGTTGTTCAGAGCCATCGCTCCTGGGCAGCGCCGTCGAGACAAGCTGGCGGTGATTTACCGTTTGGATAACGGTAATCAGATTGAGTTTTCTGGGCCAGAACCCTTGGGGGCTGACGATTTGCGCGTACTTCAAGGGTTGGTTGCCCTAGCTGGGCTTGAATCAGAAAGTGGCAAGATTGGGACTATTGCGAGTGGTGAAACCGGAGAGATATTACGAGACCTACTTCAGCTGCGTGGGATTGCCAACCAGCAGGATGTCTTGGTAGTCAAAAGCAGCTTGCGCAAACTGGCCAAGGAGATTGGTTACGCAAACCCTCGTGACACCAATACGGTGCGTCGCACTGTCGAGCGGTTGTGGAAGGTGTCGGTAATAGCACAGGTAGCAGGCTTGCGTAGTGGTTTTCGTCTGCTGGCGAACTATGCCAGCGATCCCCTGACCGATAGGCTCTTTGTGGCGCTTAATCCATTGCTGACCAATGCCATATTGGGTAATGGCCGATATACCTATATCGATCTGGCTGAGGTACGGCAACTGCGTAGTAGCACTGCCCGGATATTGCATCAGCGGCTTTGTGCCTGGATTGATTGTGGCCGCAGCAAGCCAGTAGGTTTAGATAAACTGGTCTCTTACGCTTTTCCTGATAAGTCCAGCGCGGCCACCAACCGAAAGCGGCAATCGCGAGTTCGCAAGGCACTGTATGAACTGGCTGAACTGGGTTGGTCAATCAGTGAACATGCCAAGGGGCGGTTTACCATCGGCCGGCCTGCACTATCACGATAACGGTCACAAACTATCACGAAAGTGGTCACAAAGTTCACGATAACGGTCACAAGCCAATTCAGTGAAACCCAGTTACCGCTTGGGCTGCAGGGCGATCCTGAAATCCGATCTATATTATCTAAGATAATCTAGGCCAGCGCATGGTTGCGCTGGCCTATTTGTTGGCTCTTCCTGGCCATGATCTCGTCGAGGGTGCTTCTATCACCCCAAGACATTGGGGAAATCGAGCATGGCATCTCGGCGCCGCGATTCAAGAATGTCGGCGTAGATCTCGGTGGTTCTCAGCTCACTGTGTCCCAGCAAGCGGGAGAGGGCATAGATATCGACGCCGCGGTTAAGCTGGATGACGGCGAAGGTATGACGCGCGCTGTGGAAGGTTACCTTCTTGGTTATACCCGCCTGCAACGCCCACCGGGTGAGCTCCATGTTGTGCCAAGCCGAGTACTTGAGGCCCTTGAAGATCCGCTCTGTTGCCTTGCCTGGGCGCCCCATCAGCTGCATCGCCATGTCATTCAAATCCAGGTATTGCAGGCCGCTGGTCTTTTTCTGGGTGAAGACGATACGGTAATGGCCATAGAAGGGCTCCAGCTCGGCCCAGGTCAGCTTGTGAATGTCGGACCAGCGCAAGCCAGTGCAACAAGAGAACAGAAAGGCGCGCTTAAGAACGTCGTAGCGGCACTCGGCATGGGCCAGGGCTCGAACTTCGTCTTCGGTCAGGTAAACGCGCTTGTTCTTCTCCCCCTGGATAGCTTTGACACGTCGTACCGGATTATCCGGTAGCAGCCGTTCCTGCTCAGCCTGGTTCAGGGCCGCCCTTAACTTGTTGAAATAGGCACTCTGGGTGTTGCGGCTCAGTGGCGTGCCGCTTTTGGTGCGGGCCTTGTGCATCAGGTAATGCCGAAACCCCTCCAGGAACAGCTGATCTACTTCCTCGAAAGTCAGCTCCGGCAGCTTATGGTACTGGCGTAAATGCTTGAGGGCTGATATCCAGATGGAATGGTTGCTCTTGCTGCCTGCCGCTTTTTGGTCTGTAACCTCTTGGAAGTACTCGAAGAAGCTGGCCTTGTAGGCGTTCGAGAAATCCAGATGGTGTTTACCAGTCTCGTACTCGAAGAGTCGCTTGGCGCGGATGGCTTCGGCTGCTCGCTGGGTTTCTTTGTTGTGGAGCCGCTGTGCTGGGGTACGCGGCTTGTCGTACAGGAAGAGATCCAGGGGCTCTCTGCTGCGTTTGTGCTTGCGGATGCCCGTGGTTGGGTCAAGGTAGGAGCCGGCGTAGTAGGTTAAGCGCAGAGCGCGCTTGCCTTCGGCGTCCGGTGCGCGGTATTCGATGCTGATCTTCATAAGTGTCCCCCAAAAGTACCCCAAGAGGTTACTTTGGGGTACTCTCGGGGTAAATTCTCACGAAACAAGATCAGGCAAGAATAGCCAGTAAAAAACAAAGTCCAATATTTACAATGTCTTATGTTCTCACTGGCTGCTTTTTATTGCTGATTTTTCACCACATTACTTGCCGATGCAGAAGCTGGAGAAGATGCGGCCCAGCAGATCGTCGGAGCTGAATTCGCCGGTGATCTCGGAGAGGGACTCCTGCGCCAGGCGCAACTCTTCTGCTACCAGCTCGCCAGCCACGAACACTTCCAGCTGCTCCTTGGCCACCAGCAGGCGCTCGGCGGCGCGCTCCAGCGCATCCAGATGGCGGCGGCGGGCCATAAAGCCCCCTTCGGTGTTGCCCTGGAAGCCCATGCAGGCTTTCAGGTGCTCGCGCAGGGCGGGCAGCCCCAGCTCGGTCTTGGCGGAGATGCGGTAGACGGCGTGGCCCTGCTCCTGGCTCGGTGCCAGATCCTCGCCGGTCAGGTCGGCCTTGTTGCGAATGACGGTGAGGCCGATGTTTTTTGGCAACCGATCAACAAATTCCGGCCAGATCTCCCGCGGGTCAACCGCATCTGTGGTGGTGCCATCCACCATAAACAGCACCCGATCGGCCTGTTCGATCTCGGCCCAGGCGCGCTCGATACCGATCTGCTCCACCTTGTCCTGGGTGTCGCGCAGACCGGCGGTGTCGATGATGTGCAGCGGCATGCCATCGAGATGGATATGCTCGCGCAGCACATCGCGGGTGGTGCCGGCAATCTCGGTGACGATGGCTGACTCACGGCCTGCCAGGGCGTTGAGCAGGCTCGATTTGCCGGCGTTGGGACGACCGGCGATCACCACCTTCATCCCTTCCCGCAGCAGGGCGCCCTGTTTGGCTTCCCCGCGCACGTCGTCCAGCTCGGACATGATGGCGTAGAGGTCGCCCGCCACCTTGCCGTCGGAGAGGAAGTCGATCTCCTCGTCCGGGAAGTCGATGGCCGCTTCCACATAGATGCGCAGCCGGATCAGGCTCTCCACCAGTTGCTGGATTTTGCTGGAGAACTGCCCCTGCAGGGAGTGCATGGCGCTGCGGGCGGCCTGTTCGCTGGAGGCTTCAATAAGGTCAGCGATAGCTTCGGCCTGGGCCAGATCCAGCTTGTCGTTGATGAAGGCGCGCTCGCTGAACTCGCCGGGGCGGGCAGGGCGGATGCCGTCGATTTTCAGAATGCGGCGGATCAGCATGTCCATGATGACGGGGCCGCCGTGGCCCTGCAGCTCCAGCACATCCTCGCCGGTGAAGCTGTTGGGGGCTTTGAACAGCAGGGCGATGCCCTGATCCAGTACCTGGCCTTGCTCATCCTTGAACGGCAGATATTCGGCGTAGCGCACCCGCGGGAGCTTGCCGAGCACTATCCCGGCGACCTGTTCGGCGGCGGGGCCGGAGACCCGGACTATGCCGACGCCACCACGGCCTGGCGCGGTGGCCTGGGCCACGATCGTATCTGTTGTCATCTTGCTTGGCTCGTTTGTTCGCTGATAGGAAAACGTAGTGGGAGACATTGTAATAAAAAAGGCGGCCCGAAGGCCGCCTCTTTTGTCATCACGGGAAGATTAGCTGCGTGAATGCAGTCCTTTCTTCTCCAGCTGACGATAGATGATGGTCTGCTGGATGATGGAGATGACGTTGCTCACCAGCCAGTAGAGAGTCAGGCCAGCCGGGAACCAGAGGAACATGAAAGTGAAGATGATCGGCATGAACTGCATCACTTTCTGCTGCATCGGGTCGGTTACGGTGGTCGGGCTCATCTTCTGCAGATACCACATGGAGGCACCCATGAGGATTGGCAGCACGAAGAAGGGGTCCTTCACTGACAGGTCAGTGATCCACAGGGCAAACGGCGCGTGACGCAGTTCAACGGACTCCATCAGTGCCCAGTAAAGGGCGATGAAGATCGGCATCTGAACCAGGATCGGCAGGCAGCCACCCAGCGGGTTGACCTTCTCCTTCTTGTACAGCTCCATCATGCCCTGAGACATCTTCTGGCGGTCATCGCCGAAGCGCTCGCGCAGGGCCGCAATCTTGGGTTGCAGCATGCGCATCTTGGCCATGGAGGTGTACTGGGCCTTGGTCAGCGGGAACATGATGCCGCGTACCAGCAGGGTCAGCATGATGATGGCCAGACCCCAGTTCTGGACGAAACCGTGGAACACGGTCAGCAGCCAGTGCAGCGGTTGGGCGATGAACCACAGCCAGCCGTAGTCGACGGTCAGGTCGAGGTGGTTAGCCACCTTGGCCATCTGGTCTTGCAGCTTGGGACCGACCCACAGCTTGCTGGTCACTTCAGCCTGTTGGCCGGCAGCCACGTCAACCAGCGGCGCCTTGTAACCGATGATGGCCTGGCCTTTACCAGGGATCACACGGCTGTAGAAGCTGTTGGTATCGTCGGCATTCGGTGCCCAGGCAGAGACGAAGTAGTGTTGCAGCATGGCGACCCAACCACCCTTGGTGGTCTTGTTCAGGTCGGCATCCTTCATCTCGTCGAAGGTGTACTTCTTGTAGCGGGTATCTTCAGTGGAGAAGGCACCACCACGGTAAGCGCTGGCTACCATGGCATGACCTTCCTGATCCTTCGGCGTTGCTACGGTCTGCTTCAGCTGACCATAGAACTGCACCTGAACCGGCTCGGCAGATTTGTTGTCGATCTTGTAATCAACGCCAACGGCATAGTCGCCACGCTTGAGGATGAACTCCTTGGTGAAGACCACGCCCTTGCTGTCGGTCCAGGTCATCGGAACGACGACTTGATCCTGACCATCGGCCAGCTGATAGCTGGTCTGGGCGGCTTCATAGGTAGGACGACCTTCGGCCTGACTGTCCGGACCGTTGCGACCCACCAGACCGCTCTGGGCGATATAGAGGTGCTCAGGCTTGCTGGTCAGCAGCACGAACGGTTGGTCCTTGCCCTCTTCCAGTTTGTGAGACAGCAGTTCGGCAGACACGACGTCACCACCCTGGGTATCCAGGGTCAGCTTGAGCACGTCAGAGGAGACGGTGATCAGCTTGCGTGCGGCAGTCGCGTTGGCTTGCTCGGAAACCTGAGGAATATCACCGGTCTGACCGGCTTCAGGTACGAAATGTTCGGTTTGGGCCACGGTAGTCGGGGCCGGCTTCGGAGCCTTGTCGGACTCCCACTGTTGCCAGAGCAGAAAGCTCACGAACAGCAAACCGATCAGGAGTAGATTGCGTTGTGATTCCATAGTCTTCAGTTTCTTCGCTTTGGTTGCGGAACCGGGTCATAACCACCCTCGGATAAGGGATGGCATTTTAATAGACGTTTGCTAGCTAACCAAACGCCTTTTATGAAACCGTGAAGTCGGATGGCTTCTATCGCAAATTGGGAACAAGTTGGAGTAAAACGGCAGCGCGGCCCGAGCAGAGGGCTAATGATTAGCTGATACAGGCGTATCAGTTTGATAGCTACCCATTGCAACGGCGTGACAGAGTGCGCCATAGCTTTTCCAGTAACTTGAACAGTTCCTCGTTATCCATCTCTTTCACACCGGCCTTGGCGATCACCACGATGTCGATAGCGGGCAGCTGATGTTGTTTGAGGCGGAAACTTTCCCGGACCACCCGTTTGACACGGTTACGCCAGACGGCACGCTTGAGTGCTTTTTTGGGCACAGCGAGACCAAGACGAGAGTGTTCGAGTGAATTGGGGCAGGCGAGAAGCGTAATTTGCGGGGAAGCAGCCCGGACAGGCTCGGCGAAAACGCGTTTGAAGTGTTCGGGAGTTAACAGACGTAACTCCCGAGAGAAGGTGTGCTGGGTAGGCATTAAACTACCAGACGGGCACGACCCTTGGCACGACGAGCGGCCAGAACTTTACGACCGTTGGCAGTTGCCATGCGGGCGCGGAAACCGTGAGAGCGCTTGCGCTTCAGGTTGGACGGTTGAAAAGTACGTTTCATGATTCGATTCCGTATTTCTGTACAGTTTTGATTGTCACACTTAGCCGACGCGCCAGCTATAGCGTGTGACGACTAGCAAAAGAGGCCGAATTCTAAACAGAGTTCGGCTTTTAGTCAATCCGCCGTTCCCTCTCATCCTGCCATGGTCTTGAAAAGGCCACTGCCGAGCGTGAGGATCCAGAGGATCAAGGGCTCCGGATTATACTGGCAACCCGGGGTTAAACAAGGGATCCCTCAATAAAAAAGGCGGCCAGGCCGCCAAAGAGAGAGCTATTTAAGGACTTTCCGCAAGAACTCCCGGGTACGGGGATCCTTGGGATCGACCAATATCTGATCCGGCGGGCCCTGCTCGACGATCCGCCCCCCTTCCATGAAGATCACCCGATCGGCAACATCACGAGCAAATTCAATCTCATGAGTCACCACCACCATGGTCTGGTGCTGGCGGGCCAACTCTTTCATCAGTCCCAAAACCTCGTCGACCCACTCGGGATCGAGGGCCGAGGTGGGCTCGTCAAACAGGATCACCTTGGAGTGGGCCGCCATGGCGCGGCCAATGCCGACCCGCTGCTGCTGGCCGCCGGAGAGGGAGGCCGGATAGGCATCCTGCTTGTCGGCAAGACCAATGTCCTTGAGGATGCCGAGCGCTGTGGCGCGGGCCTCCGCTTTTGGCTGCTTCCAGACGGTGATCAGCCCTTCGGCGATGTTGTCGAGCGCCGTCTTGTTGGCAAACAGGGCGTAGTTCTGGAACACGAAGGAGGCCCGCTTGCGCAGCTCGATCGCCTGCTGTTCGCTGGCCTTGGCCAGATTGAGCTCGAGATCGTCGATGGCCAGGGTGCCCGCATCCGGGGTCTCCAGCAGGTTCAGGCAGCGCAACAGGGTCGACTTGCCGGTGCCGGAGGGGCCGATGATGACGACAATTTCCCCCTTTTTGACCTCCAGATCGATGCCGTTGAGCACCTGATTGCCGTGATATGCCTTGGAGAGGCCGGTTAGCTTGATCATGAGAGCCCTCCTTTAATAGGCACGGTTGAGACGAATTTCCAGCAGATGCTGCAAGCGGGTAAAGAAGATCACCACCACCCAGTAGATCAGCGCCACCGCCATAAAGCTCTCGAAGAACTTGAAGGAGGAGGAGGCTTCCATCTGCGCCTTGCCCATGATCTCGGCCACTCCCAGGGTGAAGGCCAGCGAGGTGCTCTTGATCATGTCGATGAAGTAGTTCATCAGCGACGGGGTGGCGATACGTGCCGCCTGCGGCAGGATGATCCGCTGCATCGCCTGATAACGGCTCATGCCGATACTGAGCGCCGCTTCCATCTGGCTTTTGTGAATGCCGAGGATGGCTGCGCGGATCGACTCGGCCATGTAGGCGGCGAAGTGCAGGGTCAGACCGACGATGGCGGCGGTAAAGGCATCCATCCCCACGAAGATCGGGAACAGTTGCGGCAGTCCGTAGTAGAGCAGGAACAGCTGAACGAGTAGCGGTGTACCCCGAAAGAACGAGATATAGAGCATCGCCAGCCAGTGAATCGCGGGGACGCGAAACACCCGTACTATCGCCAGGGCCAGCGAGAGTACGAGTGCCAGCACGAATCCCCACAGGGCCATCTCCATCGTGGTGCCCAGATATTTGAGCAGGATGGGAAACAGCCCCAGCGTGTATTCGAGGTCAAATTCCATCATTTATTTGTCGGTGATGTCGGAAGCGAACCATTTCTCGGAGATCTGACGCAGGGAGCCATCCTTGCGCATGGCGGTCAGGGCCTCGTCGACCTTCTTCAGCAGCGCCTGTTTCTCCGGGGTCTTCAGGAAGGGCAGGGCGTTCTCGATAGTCTCGAACGGTGCGCCAGCCTGTTGCAGCGGCAGCTTGGACTCTTTGATCAGCTGGGCGGTGGAGACGCGGTCCATCACGAAGGCATCGATGCGACCCAGGGCGACATCCTGCTCGAAGGCGGAGTCATAGGTGCGGATATCGATCTTCTTGTTCGGGTCGTTCTTGCGCAGCAGCTCTTCGAAGTTGGAACCCAGGTTCACGGCCACCTTCTTGCCTTCCAGATCCTTGATGCCATGAATGGTGCTGTTGCCCTTGCGTACCACGATCTGGGCGCCGTCATAGACGTAAGGCTGGGAGAAGTCGTACTTCGCCTTGCGCTCGTCGGTGATGGTGATCTGGTTGGAGATGGTATCGATGCGGCCGGTTTCCAGCATGCCGAACAGGCCGGAGAAGCTGGCGGTCACGAACTCGACCTTGTAGCCGGTGCGCTCGCCGATCTGGTTCCACATATCCACTTCAAAGCCCTGCAGCTTGTCCTGCTTGACGAAGGTGAACGGGAAATATTTGCCAGACATGCCGACCTTGATGGTCTCCTGGGCGATGGCCTGACCGGACAGGGTGGCGAGCAGGATGGCTGCGCCGGAAATCAGTTTGATGGATGTTTTCATGGTGTTTCTCTCTCTCAATGTCTTGTATTTGTAGTTGTAATAACTGGTTTGGCCCTGATGTTATTGGAATAAAATTTAAAAAATAAATGACATTTGGTTATATGAAATAACAGGAGAGAAGCACGGGATCGACCAATCCGGACGGTGGATCAAGCTGTGGGTAACTTTGGGGATGAAATCCGATCCAAAGGCGCTGGATCCTTGAAAGTCAAGGATCTTATTTGCTGGATCCACCGGGCGATGGCTGGAGATCCGGCGGCTAAAAACGTAGAATAGCCGGTCTTTAGTTAATCAATCGACAGGAGTTTAGAGTGACTGCTTCGCTATGGCAGCAGTGCCTTAACCGGCTGCAAGATGAGTTGCCCTCGGCAGAATTCAGCATGTGGATCCGGCCGCTTCAAGCGGAGTTGAGTGACAATACTCTGACCCTGTATGCACCGAATCGCTTTGTTCTGGACTGGGTACGAGACAAGTATCTCATCCGGGTTAACGGCATCATCAACGAACTCTGCGGGGTCGACGGCCCCGCCCTGCGTTTTGATATAGGCAATCGTCCCCATCCTGTTGCTGTCGCCAGAGCGCCGGTACAGGGTGCCGCGCCTGTGAATAACTTGCAGAAGAGCTGGGAAAGCAAGGCTGAAGCCAAGCCCGAGCCGAACCACAAGAGCAACACCAACGTGAACTATACCTTCGAGAATTTCGTCGAGGGTAAGTCCAACCAGTTGGCGCGTGCGGCTGCCCGTCAGGTAGCGGACAATCCGGGTGGTGCTTACAACCCGCTGTTCCTCTATGGCGGCACCGGCCTGGGTAAAACCCACCTGCTGCACGCCGTTGGCAATGCCATCAAGGAGAGTAAAAAAGATGCCAAAGTCATCTATATGCACTCCGAGCGGTTTGTTCAGGACATGGTGAAAGCGCTGCAAAACAACGCCATTGAAGAGTTCAAGCGTTACTACCGCAGCGTCGATGCCCTGCTCATCGATGACATCCAGTTCTTCGCCAACAAGGAGCGCTCCCAGGAGGAGTTCTTCCATACCTTCAATGCCTTGCTGGAAGGTAACCAGCAGATCATCCTGACCTCGGATCGCTATCCGAAGGAGATCAACGGTGTCGAGGATCGCCTCAAGTCCCGCTTCGGCTGGGGCCTGACCGTGGCGATCGAACCGCCGGAGCTGGAGACCCGCGTCGCGATCCTGATGCGCAAGGCAGACGAGAACCAGATCCATCTGCCGGACGAAGTGGCCTTCTTCATTGCCAAACGTCTGCGATCCAACGTCCGTGAACTGGAAGGCGCCCTCAACCGGGTGATCGCCAACGCCAACTTCACCGGCCGTGCCATCAACATCGATTTCGTGCGCGAAGCGCTGCGCGACCTGTTGGCACTGCAGGAGAAGCTGGTCACCATCGACAATATCCAGAAGACGGTGGCGGAGTACTACAAGATCAAGCTGGCGGATCTGCTCTCCAAGCGTCGTTCCCGCTCCGTTGCCCGTCCGCGCCAGCTGGCGATGGCACTGGCCAAGGAGCTGACCAACCACAGTTTGCCGGAGATAGGTGATGCCTTTGGTGGCCGTGACCACACTACCGTTCTTCATGCCTGCCGCAAGATCGAGCAGCTGAAGGAGGAGAGTCACGACATCAAGGAGGACTATTCCAACCTGATCCGTACCCTTTCTTCCTGATAACGGAATCGAGTGGACAGATGCAGCGCGAATATTCCAACCTGATCCGAATCTTTTCCTCCTAATCACAACGGAGAGCACAGATGCAGCTCGAAATTAGCCGTGAGGCCCTGTTACGTCCTCTGCAACTGGTGTCCGGCGCCCTCGGCGGCCGACCGACCCTGCCGATCCTCGGCAACGTGCTGCTTGATGTCAGCAACGGTCTGCTGTCACTGACCGGTACCGATCTCGAAGTAGAGATGATCGGTCAGGTCTATCTGAACGGGGCCAGCGAAGATGGCCGCACCACAGTACCGGCGCGCAAGCTGCTGGATATCTGCCGTGGTCTGCCGGAAGGCGCCGAGATCCGTCTCAATACCGAAGGCGAGCGCCTGATCATCCGGTCCGGTCGCTCCCGCTTCAACCTCTCGACCCTGCCGGCGACCGAGTATCCGAACATCGAGGATTGGGAATCCGTGCTCGAGTTCGATATCAGCCAGCTGGAGCTGAAGAAGCTGATCGATGCGACCCAGTTCTCCATGGCCAGCCAGGACGTGCGTTACTACCTGAACGGCATGCTGTTCGAGAGCGAAGGTCACGGTCTGCGCACCGTGGCGACCGACGGTCACCGTCTGGCCACCTGCCGCCGCGAGGTGGTAGGGGAATCGCTGCCCGATCATCAGGTTATCCTGCCGCGCAAAGGGGTACTGGAGCTGGTGCGTCTGCTGGAAGCAGAAGACAAGCCGGTGCGGCTGCAGATCGGTCGCAGCAACCTGCGTGCTGCGCTGGACGGCTTCATCTTCACCTCCAAGCTGGTGGATGGCCGCTTCCCGGACTGGCGCCGCGTCATTCCGCGCAACAGCGACAAGGCCCTGATCGCCGGCCGTGAGGATCTGCGTCAGGCGTTTGCCCGCGCCGCCATCCTCTCCAACGAGAAATTCCGTGGGGTGCGTCTCAATCTGCAGGAAAACCTGCTGCGCATCACCGCCAACAACCCGGAACAGGAAGAAGCCGAAGAGCTGCTTGACGTACAATATGCCGCTGGCGAGATGGAGATCGGCTTTAACGTCTCTTATGTGCTCGACGTGCTGAATACGTTAAAATGTGACCAAATTCGGATTAGCCTGAGCGATTCCATCAGCAGTGCCATTATTGAGGATTTTGAACATCAGGATGCTCAGTACGTGGTGATGCCGATGCGGATCTAGTCGTGTCCCTGGTCAAACTCCAGCTCAGCGACTTTCGCAATATCCAGCAAGCCAGTCTCAAGCTGTCGCCCGGCCTCAACATTCTGGTCGGGTGCAATGGCAGCGGCAAGACCAGCGTGCTGGAAGCCATTCACTACCTTGGTCTGGGGCGCTCCTTTCGCACTCATTTGACCGGGCGGGTCATCCGCCAGGGGGAGAGGGCGTTTACCCTGTTTGCCCAGTGCGAGCTGGAGGGGCGTCAGGTACCGATCGGTCTTGCCAAAGACAAGAGTGGCGAGACCCAGCTCAAGATTGCCGGGGCGCAGGCCCAGCGGCTGGCCGATTTGGCGGAGCTGTTGCCGGTGCAGTTGATCCATCCCGATGGTTTCAACCTGCTGACGGGCGGGCCTCAGGCTCGCCGCGCCTGGCTCGATTGGGGCGTTTTCCATCAGGAGCCGACCTTCTTTGCCCTGTGGGGGCGAGTGCGGCGGCTGCTGAAACAGCGCAATGCGCTGCTGCGCCAGAGCACCCAGTACCGCCAGCTGGCGTTCTGGGATCAGGAGCTGGTGCGGCTGGGTGGTGAGCTGGCCGAGTTTCGCGCCAGTTATTGTCAGGCCATTACGCCCCTGATCAAGGAGATGACGGCGGATTTTCTGCCGGAATTCGATATCAGTCTCGGCTTTTACCGGGGCTGGGAGAAAGATACTCCCCTCGGCGATCTGCTGGAGGCGGGGTTTGAGCGGGATCGGGCGCTGGGCTATACCGGTGTCGGTCCACAGAAAGCCGATGTGCGCCTCAAGGCGAACGGGGTACCCGCTCAGGATATTTTGTCCCGGGGTCAGCTGAAGTTGCTGGTCTGCGCCATGCGACTGGCCCAAGGGCTCTATTTGAATCAACATAGCAGCCGTGGCTGTATTTTTTTAATTGACGATTTTGCCTCTGAACTGGATGTCGACAAGCGCCGCTTGCTGGCCGCAAGGCTGAAGCAGTGTGCGTCCCAGGTGTTTATCACCGCCATCGACACCGGTCAGCTCGCAGACATGATGGATGCGAATGACTGCAAGTTGTTCCACGTGGAACAGGGTAAAATCTCCGAAACGTTAGAGAAGGCAGAGAGTAAGCTATGAGTGAAAATACTTACGACTCCTCGAATATCAAGGTGCTGAAGGGCCTGGATGCGGTCCGCAAGCGCCCGGGGATGTATATCGGCGATACGGATGATGGCTCGGGTCTGCACCACATGGTGTTCGAGGTCGTCGATAACTCCATTGACGAGGCGCTCGCTGGCTACTGCTCCGATATTCTGGTCAAGATCCATTCCGACGGTTCTGTCTCTGTGCGTGACAATGGCCGGGGTATCCCGGTAGACATGCACGAGGAGGAGGGCCGCTCCGCCGCAGAGGTCATCATGACCGTGCTGCACGCTGGCGGTAAGTTTGATGACAACTCCTACAAGGTATCCGGCGGCCTGCACGGCGTGGGTGTCTCGGTAGTTAACGCCCTCTCTGACAAGCTGTTGCTGACCATTCGTCGTAACGGCCACGTCTACGAGCAGACCTATCATCTGGGTGAGCCGCAGGCGCCGCTCAAGCAGATTGGCGACAGCACCGGCACCGGTACCGAAGTTCGCTTCTGGCCGAGCCCTGCCATTTTCAGCGATACCCTGTTCCACTACGAGATCCTGGCCAAGCGCCTGCGCGAGCTCTCCTTCCTCAACTCCGGTGTCTCCATCCGTCTGCAAGACGAGCGTGATGGCCGCGAGGCGCATTTCTGCTACGAGGGTGGCATCAAGGCGTTCGTTGAATACCTGAACCAGAACAAGACCCCGATCCACCCGAAGGTGTTCCATTTCACCACCGAGCAGGATGGTATCGGCGTTGAAGTGGCGATGCAGTGGAACGACGCCTATCAGGAAGGGGTCTACTGCTTCACCAACAACATCCCGCAGCGGGATGGTGGTACTCACCTCGTTGGTTTCCGTACCGCGCTGACCCGTACTCTGAACTCCTATATGGACAAAGAGGACTACAGCAAGAAGGCCAAGTCTGCCGCCAGTGGCGACGACGTGCGTGAAGGTCTGATTGCCGTTATCTCCGTCAAGGTGCCGGATCCCAAGTTCTCCTCCCAGACCAAAGACAAGCTGGTCTCTTCCGAAGTGAAGACCGCCGTTGAACAGGCGATGGGTGAGAAGCTGGCCGACTTCCTGCTGGAAAACCCGGGCGATGCCAAGATCGTGGTCAACAAGATCATCGATGCGGCCCGTGCCCGTGAAGCGGCCCGCAAAGCCCGCGAACTGACCCGCCGCAAAGGCGCGCTGGATATCGCCGGTCTGCCCGGCAAGCTGGCTGACTGTCAGGAAAAAGACCCGGCTCTCTCCGAACTCTACATAGTGGAAGGGGACTCTGCTGGCGGTTCCGCCAAGCAGGGTCGCAACCGTAAGAACCAGGCCATCCTGCCGCTCAAGGGCAAGATCCTGAACGTAGAGAAGGCCCGTTTCGACAAGATGATCTCCTCGCAAGAGGTGGGCACCCTGATCACCGCACTGGGTTGCGGTATCGGTCGCGACGAGTACAACCCGGACAAGCTGCGTTATCACAACATCATCATCATGACCGATGCGGACGTCGATGGTGCGCACATCCGAACCCTGCTGCTGACCTTCTTCTATCGTCAGATGCCGGAAATCATCGAACGTGGCTACGTCTACATCGCCCAGCCGCCGCTCTACAAAGTGAAGAAGGGCAAGCAGGAGCAGTATCTGAAAGACGAAGACGCGCTGCTGCAGTACCAGACCGCCATGGCGCTGGATGGTGCTACCCTGCACGTCAACGAGTCTGCCCCGGCCATCGGTGGCGAGGCGCTGGAGCGTCTGGTCAACCAGCACCGCTCGGTGACTCACCTGATCACCCGCATGTCTCGTCGTGCGCCGGAAGCCGTGCTGACCCAGCTGATCTATCAGCCGGAGTTGAACGAAGCGCTGCTGAACAGCGAGAGCGATCTGCTGGCCTGGTGTCAGGGTATGGAAGCCGTGCTCAACGAGAGCAACCACGGTATCCAGTACCAGATCCAGGTTCGTCGTGACGAAGAGCGCAGCCTGTACGTGCCGCACGCCGTGGTACGTCAGCACGGTGTCGACCGCGAATATCCGCTCAGCTACGACTTCCTGCAATCCGGTGAGTACCGTCAACTGGTCTCGCTGGGCAAGGAGATCGCCAACCTGATCGAGGAAGGTGGTTTCATCAAGCGTGGCGAGAAGGTCAAGCCGGTTGCCAACTTCGTGGAAGCCGTCGAGTGGCTGATGGGCGAAGGCAAGCGCGGCATCTACATCCAGCGCTATAAAGGGCTGGGTGAGATGAACCCGGACCAGCTGTGGGAAACCACCATGGATCCGGAAGCCCGTCGCATGCTGCGCGTCACCATCGACGACGCCGTCGGTGCTGACCAGCTCTTCTCCACCCTGATGGGTGATGCCGTTGAGCCCCGTCGTGACTTTATCGAGACCAACGCCCTGCGCGTGGCCAACCTCGACGTCTAATCAGACTCGCTGATTGCAATAAAAAGCCGCTCACAAGAGCGGCTTTTTTACATTTGTAGTCTGCTTTATCAGAGCATTTTGCTCATGATGACCAGGTTGTGGGGTAGCACAGCGCCATCGCTAGCTGTGCGGTGACGCAACGCTGGCACTATGTGGTGAATGGTCTGGAAGCCCAGTTTGGCATAGAAGGGCTCGGCGGTCTGGGTACCGAGATTGACCTCGTAAACCCCTTGCTGCGTCAGGTACTCCAGCACGGTATTGGCGAGCAGGGTGCCGGTTCCTGCGGGTTGCCCTGGTTGCACCACCACAGTGCCGATATAGGCGTATCGCTGATTGTCTGTGGAGTAGATAGACCCGGACATACCTCCCTGCAGTTCACCATTCTCATCGCGCAGCATCAAGACAAAGGTCGGCTGGATTTTGGGATCCTGCTCGTTGACCGCTTCGATGTAGAGGATTTTGCCTGCTTGCTGAGAACCGCAATGCGCTCTGAATATTGCAGTGTGATCCGGGCCTGCGGGCATATGAACGGCCTCGTGCAGATAACCGCTTTGAGTGAGAGGGGAATAGAGCTCCTGATACGTGGTGAGTATCACCACCTCATTGATGAGGTGACCCTGTTGCTGCTGTTCCAGGATCAGCAGATCCAGATAATCGAGCGGAGCGGTGAGAAAGCTCGCTTCCGGGTAGTGGACGATTACGTTCTGGTTGAAGCCAAACTCCTGCTCACGCTGTTGTAGTAGGGCAAATAGCATCAGCTGTCGTTCGCTCAGTTTATCGGGGGAGCTGTTGTCCGGCTGGTACAGTTCGAGCGGATTATGTCGAGTGGTCATTGTTTCTCCAGAGAGTAAGGAGCGGGGATGATAGCAAGACGGCCCAGCCGGATGCCGCCCGACGTTCCACGTGAAACACTGGCAGTTGAAAGGATGGGCGATCGGGCTGAGATAAAGAAAATGCCGAATTTGATGTTCGGCATTTTGATGATGAGTTCACTTGCACAGAGCTGATTCTTTATATGCAGTGTGCTATGGAAGAGTTAATAGTTTTTATGCTGTGACATGAACTGTTGAAGCATTTTACCTACCAGTTCCGGCGATTCTTGATGAGCTGAGTGAGCCGCGAGTGGAATATTGGCAAAACTGGAATCTGCGATTTTTGCTTTTAAAGCCACAGACTCCTCAAGCGAAAATATGACATCGTTATCACCCCTCATGATTAATGTCGGACAACGAATTTTTTCAACTAGGTTACTCGGGTAGCCAGATGGTGTTGTATCAAGCCAAACAGCCTTTACAGCATCGACCAGTTTTGGGAAATCAGGCTCGGGATTTGACACCTTATATAGCGCGACATCATCGGCAAACTTTGAAATCCAAAAGTCTGCTGTTAAGCCGCTTAGCAACCCGAGTGATGGATCATCAGGCTCTAATCGCCACGTTGCACCAAGTGTAACCAAACAAGAAACGCTATCGGGTTCTTGTACGGCTAGTCGATAACCTACGATACCACCATCACTAAAGCCAAATATTGAATATTTATCAACGCCCAGATAGTCGAGGAGTGTTTGGATATCTTGCTGATACTGCAAGTAACTCAGTGGCTTACTACCTAGAGGGGATTTTCCATGGCCACGGAAATCTACACTGATCAACTGATAATCCATGGCAACATATCTTTGAATGGGTATTAGTTCATTAAGGGAACCAAGGCCACCATGAAGCATCAATAAAGGCTCACCATCAGGATTACCCGAAAGTTCGTAATACAACTCACCACCGTTGACGCCGATATAACCACTTTTATTGTTCATGTTTTTGAGCAACCTCGTTTCGATGTATATGACCTAACAGATGAAATAGCACATCTGCGCCGACCCCCTCAGCATGGTGCTACCTGCTGTCAGTTTCTGTCAGCAATGAATCTGGGTTGCGGGATCTGCTGG
>OERV01000229.1_pt1 | contig 18911 bp, 9 predicted proteins | sample 1540121 | NCBI WGS metagenome assembly OERV01 (sample SAMEA3891239, study PRJEB23780) | metagenome | biome: terrestrial biome; feature: animal house; material: water of meat washing | place: Italy | collected 2015-05-12 | reverse complement strand
GCCGTTCGGCGCGCGAGCCTGGCATGCAGGAGTATCGAGCTGGCAGGGGAGGGAGGCATGCAATGACTTCTCCATCGGTATCGAGCTGGAAGGGACTGACGAAACCCCCTATACCGAGGCTCAATACCGGGCGCTGGCGGGGCTCACCCGAGCCATCTCGGAGCGCTATCCGGCCATCACCCACGAAAAAATTGTCGGCCATTGCGATATCGCACCAGGGCGCAAGACGGATCCCGGAGCCAGTTTCCAGTGGGATTACTACCGTCAGTTACTAAACAGCTAAAGTAAATATTCAAATTTAGTTTGGATTTTAAAATCAATGGCTTGCCTATCTGGCAGGCCATTTTTGTCTCTGGTTGCGCAAATGTTATTTGTGAGCGTGGTCAAGAATATTGGTCAGACCATTTTCTATGAGCTAAATCATGTTTCCCCTGCTTTACCCCTTAAGTGGTGGGGCTGATTCTTGACTCAGATCATCTTTTGAGTGGACTTTTCAAAAGGCCTCTGCTAATTTTCGCCCCATCCATAAAATTGGTAATACCAATTTAACAAAGTAGCCTCATGCCCTATCGCAAGATTACGCAACCCAAGTTGGCCGACTCCATTGTCGCCGAGCTGGAACAGATGATTCTGGAAGGCAGCCTGCAGCCGGGGCAGAAATTGCCTCCCGAGCGGGAACTCGCCATCCAGTTTCAGGTATCGCGCCCCTCCTTGCGCGAAGCCATCCAGCGACTGGAAGCGCGCGGATTGCTTTATCGCCGTCAGGGCGGCGGCACTTATGTGCAGAATGCCCTGAGCAAGGGGATCGCCGATCCTCTGTTCGAACTGCTCAGTACCCACCCGGAAGCCCAGTATGACCTGCTGGAGTTTCGCCACGCGCTGGAAGGCATCTGTGCCTACTACGCGGCCTTGCGGGGAACCGGGTCTGATTTCGAGCGCATTCGTCAGGTGCAAACCACCATCGAAGAGGCGGGCCAGCTGGGCTCGCTGGTGGCCGAATCGGCAGCCGTGACCCAGTTCTATCTGGCGGTGGCCGAGGCGTCCCACAACGTGGTGCTGCTGCACCTGCTGCGGGCCATGAGCCCGATGCTCGAACAGAACATTCTGCAGAATAACGAGATTTTGAATCGCCGCCCGGGAGTGGTAGCCAAGATACGTCGCCATCGCGCGAATCTGATCGAGGCTATTCTTTCGGGGGCTCCGGAGCGGGCCAGAACAGCTTGTCATGAGCATCTGGCCTTTATCGAGGACACCTTGTTGGATATGCAGAGGGAAGACAGCCGGATCCAGCGATCCATGCGTCGGATCCGTCAGCAGGAAAACTAATCCCACAAGGCTTTATTGTCGAATGCTTGCGCCCTTCGCCGTGCAATGCCGTGCAATCACAACAACATAGGAACCAGCCATGTCTGATATCCTGAAGAACGATGTGGACCCGATAGAAACGCTGGAGTGGCTTGCCTCTCTGGAATCCCTGCTGCGTGAAGAGGGTCCGCAACGCGCTCAGTTCATCCTTGAACAGTTGGCCGAGAAAGCCCGCGTAAGCGGTGTGGACGTGGCTGCCAAGGCAAATCGCGATTACATCAACACCATCCCGTCCAGCGACGAGCCGGACTACCCGGGTGACCTGGAGATGGAACGCCGCATTCGCGCCATCATCCGCTGGAACGCCATGATGATCGTGCTGCGCGCGTCCAAGAAAGACCTGGACCTGGGTGGTCACATGTCTTCCTTCGCTTCTTCTGCGACCATCTATGATGTCTGCTTCAACCACTTCTTCCGTGCTCGCAACGAGAAGGATGGTGGCGATCTGGTTTACTTCCAGGGTCACATCTCCCCGGGCATCTATGCTCGCGCCTTTGCTGAAGGTCGTCTGACCGAAGAGCAGCTGGACAACTTCCGTCAGGAAGTGGACGGCAAGGGTATCCCTTCCTATCCGCACCCGAAACTGATGCCGGACTTCTGGCAGTTCCCGACCGTCTCCATGGGTCTGGGCCCCATCGCCGCCATCTATCAGGCTCGCTTCCTGAAGTACCTGACCGACCGTGGTATCAAGGATTGCTCCGAGCAGACCGTTTACGCCTTCCTGGGTGACGGCGAGATGGACGAGCCGGAAGCCAAGGGTGCCCTGACCGTTGCCGTGCGTGAAAAGCTCGACAACCTGGTGTTCGTGGTCAACTGCAACCTGCAGCGTCTGGATGGTCCGGTTGTCGGTAACGGCAAGGTCATCAACGAGCTGGAAGGCCTGTTCGCTGGCGCCGGTTGGGATGTCACCAAGGTTATCTGGGGTCGCAAGTGGGATGAGCTGCTGAAGAAAGACACTTCCGGCAAGCTGATCCAGCTGATGAACGAGACCGTGGACGGTGACTACCAGACCATGAAGTCCCGCGACGGTGGCTACATCCGCGAGCACTTCTTCAACCGTTATCCGGAAACTGCCGCGCTGGTCAAAGACATGACCGACGAGGAGATCTTCGCCCTGAACCGCGGTGGTCACGATCCTCGCAAACTGTTCGCTGCATTCAACAAGGCGACCCAGACCAAGGGCAAGCCGACCGTTATTCTGGCCAAGACCATCAAGGGTTACGGCATGGGTGAAGCGGCTGAAGGCAAGAACATCGCTCACCAGGTCAAGAAGATGGAGCTGGACTCCGTGCGTCACCTGCGTGACCGCTTCAACCTGCCGGTGGCCGACGAGCAGCTGGCCGATCTGCCTTACCTGAAGATCGAAGCCGGTTCTGCCGAGCACAAATACCTGCACGACCGTCGCACTGCCCTGAAAGGCTATGTGCCGACCCGTCTGCGCGAAAGCACCACCAAGCTGGAAATCCCGGCACTGGATGCCTTCGGCCCGCTGCTGGGTGAGCAGGCGCGCGAAATCTCCACCACCATGGCGTTCGTGCGTTCCCTGAACGTGATGCTGAAAGACAAGTCCATCGGCAAGCGCATCGTTCCGATCCTGGCTGACGAAGCCCGTACCTTCGGTATGGAAGGTCTGTTCCGCCAGATCGGTATCTACAGCCCGCACGGTCAGCAGTACACCCCGCAAGACCGCGACATCGTCTCCTACTACAAGGAAGACAAGCAGGGTCAGGTTCTGCAAGACGGTATCAACGAGCTGGGCGCCATGTCCTCCTGGCTGGCTGCTGCGACCTCTTACAGCACCAACGATTGCCCGATGATCCCGTTCTACATCTACTACTCCATGTTCGGCTTCCAGCGGATCGGCGACATGGCGTGGGCAGCCGGTGACCAGCAAGCCCGTGGCTTCCTGCTGGGTGCGACCTCCGGTCGTACTACCCTGAACGGCGAAGGTCTGCAGCACGAAGATGGTCACAGCCACATCCTGGCGAACACCATCCCGAACTGCATCTCCTACGACCCGTCCTACGCCTATGAAGTGGCGGTGATCGTACAGGACGGCCTGCGCCGCATGTACGGTGAGAACCCGGAGAACGTGTTCTACTACATCACCACCCTGAACGAGAACTATGCCATGCCGGCCATGCCGGAAGGCGCCGAGGAAGGCATCCGCAAGGGTATCTACAAGCTGGAATCCGTCGCCGGTGCCAAGGCGAAAGTTCAGCTGCTGGGTTGTGGTTCCATCCTGGGTCACGTGCGCAAGGCTGCCCAGATCCTGGCCAGCGAGTACGGCATCGGTTCCGATGTGTTCAGCGTCACCTCCTTCAACGAGCTGGCCCGTGACGGTCAGGACGCGGATCGCTGGAACATGCTGCACCCGACCTCTGAAGCGCGTGTTCCCTACATCGCTCAGGTACTGGGTTCCGAAGCCACCATCGCTGCGACCGACTACATGAAGTCCTTCGCCGATCAGGTTCGCGCCTTCGTTCCGACCGAGAACTACCGCGTGCTGGGTACCGACGGTTACGGCCGTTCCGACAGCCGTGCCAACCTGCGTCGTCACTTCGAAGTGAACGAGTTCTACGTGGTGGTTGCTGCTCTGACCGAACTGGCCAAGCGCGGCGAGGTAGACAAGCAGGTTGTGGCCGACGCCATCGCCAAGTACGGCATCGATGCCGACAAGGTCAACCCGCTGTACGCGTAAGTGGATCAAGGGTCGCGCCGTCATACGGCGCGACCCTGCCAGGATTTAAAACGGTTAACGCGAGATGTGCGTGGCGGCATCAGCCAGTCACGCGGATCGACGCAAGAGGATAAAGCACAATGTCCAAACAGATTATGGTGCCGGATATCGGCGCCGATGAAGTTGAAGTCACCGAGATCATGGTGGCCGTGGGTGACAAGGTCGAGCTGGACCAGTCCATCATCGCGGTAGAAGGCGACAAGGCCTCCATGGAAGTACCGGCCCCGTCTGCCGGTATCGTCAAAGAGATCCTGATCAAGGTGGGCGACAAGGTTGCCACCGGTTCCCAGATCATGATCTTCGAAGCCGAAGGCGCTGCCGCCCCTGCTGAAGTGGCTGCACCGGTTGCTGCTGCTCCGGCCGCCGCACCTGCCGCTGCCGTGCGCAAAGATGTGCACGTACCGGACATCGGTGACGACGAAGTGGACGTGACTGAAATCATGGTTGCCGTGGGCGACATGGTAGAAGCTGACCAGTCCATCATTGCCGTGGAAGGTGACAAGGCCTCCATGGAAGTACCGGCACCGTTCGCAGGCCGCGTAGTCGAGATCAAGGTTGCCGCTGGTGCCAAGGTCTCTACCGGCTCTCTGGTGATGGTATTTGAAGTGGCTGGCGCTGCGCCTGCTGCCGTTGCTGCTCCGGCTCAAGCTGCCGCGCCCGTGGCTGCTGCCCCGGTTGCCGCTGCTGCCAAAGAGGTCAACGTACCGGATATCGGTGGCGACGAAGTGGAAGTCACCGAGATCATGGTTGCCGTGGGTGACAAGGTTGAAGCCGACCAGTCCCTGATCGCCGTGGAAGGTGACAAGGCCTCCATGGAAGTGCCTGCGCCGTTCGCCGGTGTGGTCAAAGAGATCAAGGTGAAGGCGGGTGACAAGGTCTCCACCGGTTCCCTGATCATGGTATTCGAAGTGGCTGGCGCTGCTCCTGCCGCCGCGCCGGTTGCTCAAGCTGCCGCTCCTGCCGCTCCGGTCGCAGCAGCCCCCGTTGCCGCTGCTCCGGCTCCGGTTGCCCAGGCTGCTGCCGCTGCGACCGATTTCGTTGCCAACGACGCTTATGTACACGCCTCTCCGGCGGTACGCCGTCTGGCGCGCGAGTTCGGCGTCAACCTGGCCAAGGTGAAAGCCTCCGGTCGCAAGGGCCGCATCGTCAAAGAAGACGTACAAGCCTACGTGAAGGATGCCATCAAGCGTGCCGAGTCCGCTCCTGCCTCTGCCGGCGTAGCCGGTGGCAACGGTCTGGGCGTACTGCCGTGGCCGAAAGTAGACTTCAGCAAGTTCGGTGATGTGGAAGAGGTCGAGCTGACCCGCATCCAGAAGATCTCCGGTCCGAACCTGCACCGCAACTGGGTCATGATCCCTCATGTCACCCAGTTCGACGAAGCCGATACCACCGAGCTGGAAGCGTTCCGCAAAGAGCAGAATGCGATGCTCGAGAAGCAGAAGGCAGACGTGAAGATCACCCCGCTGGTGTTCATCCTGAAAGCCGCCGCCAAGGCGCTGGAAGCTCACCCGCGCTTCTGCAGCTCCCTGTCCGAAGATGGCAGCAAGCTGATCATGAAGAAGTACATCCACATCGGTGTGGCGGTAGATACCCCCAACGGTCTGGTTGTGCCCGTGGTGCGCGATGTTAACAAGAAGGGCATCATGGAGCTGTCTCGCGATCTGGCCGAGATCTCCAAGAAGGCCCGTGCCGGCAAGCTGACCGCTGCCGACATGCAGGGCGGTTGCTTCACCATCTCCAGCCTGGGTGGCATCGGCGGTACCAGCTTTACCCCGATCGTCAACGCGCCGGAAGTGGCCATCCTCGGTGTTTCCAAGTCCGAGATGAAGCCGAAGTGGAACGGCAAAGAGTTTGCGCCGCGCCTGATGCTGCCGCTGGCTCTGAGCTACGACCACCGCGTGATCGATGGTGCCGATGGGGCTCGCTTCATCACCACCATGAACGGCGTGCTGTCCGACATTCGTCGACTGGTCCTGTAAGTGAGAGGGCGGGCCCAGAGCCTGCCCTTTTTACTTCTCATTTCATTAACATGATCGTAAACTTGCCCCGTTTTTTTCACGGCTGCAGCCACCCGTTTCGGTATAAGACTGCGCTGTCCGGGGATATAAGAACGACAAAGAGGTCATGATGAGTAAAGAAATCAAAACCCAGGTCGTAGTACTGGGTGCTGGCCCTGCCGGTTATTCCGCTGCTTTCCGTGCAGCCGATCTGGGTCTGGATACTATTATCGTCGAGCGTTACTCCACCCTGGGTGGCGTCTGCCTGAACGTGGGCTGCATCCCCTCCAAGGCGCTGCTGCACGTTGCCAAAGTGATTGAAGAAGCCAAGGCGCTGGCCGAGCACGGCATCGTCTTCGGTGCACCGCAGACCGACATCGACAAGATCCGTCTGTGGAAAGAGAAGGTTATCAACCAGCTGACCGGCGGTCTGGCTGGCATGGCCAAGATGCGTAAAGTTCAGGTTGTTAACGGCTTGGGTAAATTTACCGGCCCGAACACGCTCGAAGTGACCGGGGAAGACGGCAAGACTACCGTGACCTTCGACAACGCCATCATCGCGGCCGGTTCCCGTCCGGTGAAGCTGCCGTTCATCCCCCACGATGACCCGCGCGTATGGGACTCTACCGATGCGCTGGAGCTGAAAACCGTTCCCGGCAAACTGCTGGTTATCGGTGGCGGCATCATCGGTCTGGAGATGGGTACCGTTTACTCCTCTCTGGGTTCCGAGATCGACGTGGTGGAATTTGCCGACCAGCTGGTTCCGGCTGCCGACAAAGACATCGTCAAGATCTACACCAAGCGCGTCGCCAAGAAATTCAACATCATGCTGGAGACCAAGGTCACCGCAGTTGAAGCGCGCGAAGACGGCCTGTACGTCTCCTACGAAGGCAAGCACGCCCCGGCCGAGCCGGTTCGTTACGACAACGTGCTGGTTGCCGTAGGTCGTGTGCCGAACGGCAAGATGCTGGATGCCGAGAAGGCAGGCGTTGCCGTGACCGAGCGCGGTTTCATCGAGGTGGACAAGCAGCTGCGTACCAACGTGGCGCACATCCACGCCATCGGTGACATCGTGGGTCAGCCGATGCTGGCGCACAAAGGTGTTCACGAAGGTCACGTTGCCGCCGAAGTGATCGCCGGCAAGAAGCACTACTTCGACCCGAAAGTGATCCCGTCCATCGCCTACACCGAGCCAGAGATGGCATGGGTTGGTCTGACCGAGAAGGAAGCCAAGCAACAGGGCCTGAACTTCGAAGTCGCCACCTTCCCGTGGGCTGCTTCCGGCCGCGCCATCGCGTCCGACTGCTCCGACGGTATGACCAAGCTGATCTTCGACAAGGAGAGCGGCCGCGTCATCGGTGGTGCCATCGTGGGTACCAACGGTGGTGAACTGCTGGGTGAAATCGGTCTGGCCATCGAGATGGGTGCTGACGCCGAAGATATCGCGCTGACCATCCACGCTCACCCGACTCTGCACGAGTCCGTGGGTCTGGCTGCCGAAGTGTTCGAAGGCTCCATCACCGACCTGCCGAACGCCAAGGCCAAGAAGAAAAAGTAATTTTCTTCCCCGCTTGTCTAAAAAGCCGCTCGAATGAGCGGCTTTTTGTTTTCTCCTTGCTGCCCCGACTTCGACAAAGCCCAATATGCTAAAGATAGGTTTTGGCACTGATGAGAGAGGCACGATGCTAGAAGCACCCATTCCACCCGATGAGGCATTGCGGTTGGAGACCCTGCGGCGGCTCTCTTTGCTGGATTCCGAGGCCGAGGAGCGGTTTGACCGGCTGACCCGCATGGCCCGACGGGTGTTCAATGTCCCCATCGCGCTGGTGAGTCTGGTGGATGAAGATCGCCAGTGGTTCAAATCCTGTATCGGACTGGAGGTCCGCGAGACCGCCCGGGACATTTCGTTCTGTGGCCACGCCATCATGGGCAATGAGACCTTTATCGTGCCGGATGCTTCGCAGGATCCCCGCTTTGCCGACAATCCGCTGGTGGTGGGCGGGCCCGGCATCCGCTTCTATGCCGGACAGCCACTGCGGATCGCCAACGGCTGCAAACTGGGGACGCTCTGCATCATCGATACGGTGCCGCGGGAATTGAGCGAGGAGGATGTGGGGTTGCTCAAGGATCTGGCGGCGATGGTGGTGCGGGAGCTCGAAGCGGTGCAGCTGGCCACCATTGATGAGTTGACCCTGATCTCCAATCGGCGCGGGTTCGTGATGCTGGCGGAGAAGAGCCTCTCGCTGGCCAGTCGCTTGCAGATGCCACTGGCGCTGCTCTATCTGGATCTCAATGGCTTCAAGGGGATCAACGATCGGTGGGGGCATGCAGAAGGGGATCGGGCCCTGATCGCCTTTGCCACTCTGCTCAAGCAGGCTTTTCGTGGCGCCGACGTGTTTGCCCGCATGGGCGGCGATGAGTTCGCCGTCCTGTTGCCCAATGTGGTAGAGGCGCAGGCACAACTGGCCTATGAGCGTTTCAATGCCATGTTGGCCGAGCACAATCAGCACAGTGGTTGCGGTTATGCGCTGACCTGCAGCACCGGAATTGTCTGCTATGACGGGCACGGCTGTGTCTCCCTGGCCGAGCTGCTCACCCGCGCGGATGAGCTGATGTATCAGCGCAAACGGGATGGCAAGGGCTGACTGCTATGCCGGATTAGCCGCCACCAAAACAACAGAGAGCGCCACGGCGCTCTCTGTTGTTGATGGCTTAGGTCAAGGCCAAGGTCGGGGTCAGAGCCGGAAGTTGCCAACCAGCTTGTCCAGCTGACCGGAGAGCTGCTGCAGGCTGCGGCTGGACTCGGTCAGCTGGTGGGCGATATCGGCGGTCTCCATGGTGAGCTGGTTGATATCTTCCACGTTGCGGTTGATCTCGCCGACCACGCTGGACTGCTCCTCGGTGGCGGTGGCGACCTGGATATTCATGTCGTTGATCTGGGTGATGTGGGCGGTGATCTGGCCGAGGGCGGCGTTGGCCTCATCGGCCTGGCTCACCACCTCCAGACTCTGGTTGCGCCCCTGTGCCATGGCGCTGACGGCGCGGGCACTCTGCTCCTGCAAGCGGTTGATCATCCCCTGGATCTCGGCGGTCGAGGCGGCGGAGCGGTTGGCCAGATTGCGCACTTCATCTGCCACCACGGCGAAACCGCGACCCTGTTCACCGGCGCGAGCGGCCTCGATGGCGGCGTTCAATGCCAGCAGGTTGGTCTGCTCCGAGATGCTGCGGATGGTTTCGAGGATGCTGCCGATGGAGTCGGTCTGGCTCGCCAGCGACTCGATAACCCCTGCCACCTGCTCAATCTCGCCGGAGAGGTCGACGATGCCGTGGCGCGCCTGCGCTACCACTACTGCCCCTGCATCGGCCTGATCGTTGGCCTGTCTGGCTACTTCGGCTGCCAGCGAAGCGTTACCGGCGATCTCGCTCACCGTGGCCCCCATTTCGTGGATGGCGGTGGCCACCTGCACGGTGCGGTCACGCTGGGCAGTACAGTTGTGCTGGGTCAGCTGCGCCTTGTTGGCCACCTCGTTGGCGGTGGCCGCGAGCTGGCGGGAGTTCTCCGCCACCTGCTCGATGGAGCCGTGGATCTTGGCGACGAAGTTGTTGAAGCCGGTGGCGACCTGACTCAGTTCGTCACGTCCTTCCACTTTCAGGCGCTGGGTGAGATCCCCATCGCCGCTGCCCAGCTCCTTGAACAGGCGGGCCAGCTCGTTGAGCGGGCGGCTGACCGAGCCTGCCAGCAGCATCCCCATCAGCCCCATGGCCAGCGCAATCACCAGCGAGATCATCAGGATCTCGTTGCGGGTCTGATCCAGCTCGGCATAGATCTCGGCTTCTGGCACCTGGGCCACCAGATACCAGTCGAGCAGCGGGATATAGCTGCTGGCCAGTACCATGGGCTCGCCATTGACTTCGGCGTTGATGACGGCAAAGGGGCGTTTGGCCAGCAGGCTGCCGGTATCACCGCTGGCAATGTTGCCAAGCGTGTCACGCTCGATGCGGTTGGCCTCGGGGTGCAGCTTCACCTTGCCGCTGCCATCGACCATAAAGACGATGCCGCTCTCTTCCAGCCGGAAGTTGGAGACCATGGTCACCATGGTGTCGAGGGATTTGGCAAAGCCGGCCAGCCCGCGCCCGTTGAGCTGCTGGAAGTTGACGAACAGCTTCACCTCGCCGTTGCTCTCGCGGAAGATGCTGAGGGTCATCTCCTTCTGGCTCTTGGTGTAGTCATAGAACCAGGCATCTTGCGTGGGGGTCAGGTTGCGCAGAAAGCCATCCTGGTTGTAGTAGGCGGCACTCTGGCGATCGGCGAAGGAGGCGGTCACCAGACCATACTGGTTGGCCACATCCTTGAGCTGGTTGATGAGGATTGGCTCCTGCTCTTTGGGCATGCCCCGATCCACCCAGTCGAGGATGAAGCGGTCGGTGGCCAGTTGGCGGGCGGCCTGGGCGATGCCGTGGAGATCCTGTTCAATCTCCTTGCTGATCCGCTGGGTCAGGTTGGGGAGCTCCTGCTCGAACATCCGGTTTTCGATCAGTTGCTGGGCCGAGCGTTGACTGAAGTAGCCTACCAGCAGGCAGGAGACGACCACGGCCAGGGTGACCGTGGCCAGTATTTTCTGTTTAAGAGTGAGGGTTGCCAGCATAAAGGTGCTCAAAAGGTTGAGATTGACGACGCTCATATTAGCGGCAGCGCGGCGCTACCCATGAGGCTTGCAGCCCTTTATTTGCGGATTACGTTTGCGCTCACAGGGGCGGCGGCGTGCCCCTTCGCCATGCAGCACAGGCGGGATGCGGATTGACGGTTGCGCTAACTGCCGGGCCCCTTATAGTAGAGGCCATCCTTGGTGACTGACCCTCTGAATAATATGGAAAATATGATGCGCAGCTTAGGTGCGGGATGGACCCGTCTGCTTTTGGTGATGCTGGCGGCCTGCCCGCTGCTGGCTGTGGCGGCACAGGGGGAGCGCCCGAAAATTGCGGTGGTGCTCAGCGGCGGCGGCGCCAAGGGGTCGGCCCATATCGGCATCCTCAAGGTGCTGGAGCAGAAACGGATTCCGGTCGACATCATAGTCGGCACCAGCATGGGCTCTTATGTGGCGGGGATGTATGCCATGGGGCTCAGTGCCGAGGAGGTGGAGCGCACCACTTTGGCCATCGACTGGAACAAGGGGTATCAGGACAAGGTGGGCCGCGACGAGCTGTCGCTGCGCAAAAAGCAGCAGAACGAGCAGTATCAGCTGCGCACCGACATCGGGGTGAATGGCGACACCACCCAGCTGCCGGACGGTTTCTTCCAGGGCCAATCCATGGCCAGCCTGCTGCGGGGGGCCACCTCCAACCTGCCGGTGCAGGAGAGCTTCGATGATCTCCCCATTCCCTACCGCGCCATGGCGACCGACATGGAGACGGTCACCCCCTTTGTGCTGGATCACGGCAGCCTGGCCAAGGCGATGCAGGCCTCCATGTCCATTCCCGGTGCCCTCAAGCCGGTGGAGTGGGAGGGGCACATCCTGGCGGACGGCGGCAGCGTCAACAACATGCCGGTGGATGTCGCCAAGGCGATGGGGGCCGACGTGGTGATCGCGGTGGATATCGGTGCCAAGCTGCGTACCCGGGAGTCCCTCAAGTCAGGGTTGGCGATGATCGACCAGCTCACCACCTACATGACCCAGGTGGGCACCGACAAGCAGAAGGCGCTGATGGGACCGAAGGATATTCTGATCGCCCCCGAGTTTGGCGATATGGGGATCGCCGACTTTGCCCGGATGCCGGAGGGGATCAAGATCGGTGAGACGGCGGCTGACAAGGTGTCGCTGCAACTCGATAAACTGTCGCTCACCAAGGCGCAGTACAACGCCTATCGCAACCAGAAGCTGAGCCGCCGTGCCGAGCGTAGCGGTCAGCCCGCCTACTTCATCGACAAGGTGGAGATCATCAACAAGTCGCGCCTCTCCGACGAGACGGTGCGCGCCATGCTGAAAGTGCGGCCGGACAAGGTACAGACCAACGAGAGTCTGGAAGCGGGCATTCGCCGCCTCTATGCCCTTGAGTCGTTCGATCGCATCACCTACGAGGTGGAGGAGCGTGACGGGGAGAACGTGCTGCTGGTGGATGCCAGCGAGAAGAACTGGGGGCCGGGCTACCTCAACTTCCAGTTCGGTTTCACCGATGACTTCGAGAACACCTCCAACTACAACGTCGGCATGTCCTATACCCTCACCAACGTCAACGAGTGGGGGGCGGAGTGGCTGACCGAGGCGTCGCTGGGCACGGCCAAACATATCAAGACCGACTTCTATACCCCGCTCGAACCCTCCCAGACCTTCTATGGTGAGGCGAGTCTGGCCTATGACCAGACCCTGCGCCGCCTGTTTTTCCCCAATCCGGATCCCGAGGCGGTTTCGATAAGCTATCTCGACTCCGAATACTCCTTCTTCAGCGGCGATCTGGCGGTGGGCTGGAACCGCCAGCCCTGGAGCCGGTTGTCGATGGGGCTGGAGGGACAACTGGGCACGATTGATGTGAAGAACTTCAAGGGGCTGGAGATGGATGCCACGGCGTGGGGCCCCTATGTCCGCTTTGAACACGACAATCTGGATAGCCGCTATTTCCCCTATCAGGGGATGAAATGGGACATGAAACTGGGCCACTCCCACGTCAGTGTGGATGGACTCGAGTCAGCAGATGGCCGCAGTGAAGGCTGGAATTATCAGCTCTCGATGATCAAGCCCTGGTCATGGGACAGGCACAGCCTCAACCTGATCCTCGAAGGGGGTGGCTCGGGCAGTGAAGAGGTGGTGCCGCTGCATATTCAGGATCTGGGCGGGCTGTTCCGCCTCTCCGGTTTCCAGCGCTACCAGCTGAGCGGTCGCTACAGCCTGTTTGGTGGCCTGCGCTACATCTATCGGGTGGCGGACAACGACTTCGGTGCCCTCAAGATGCCGCTCTATCTGGGTGGATCTCTGGAGCAGGGCGGGGTCTGGAACAAGGGTGAGGATATCAGTCTGGAGAGCTCGTTTACCGCCGGGTCGCTTTATGTCGGGGTGGAGAGCTTCCTCGGCCCTGTGTTCCTCGGCTACGGCATGGCGGAGGGGGGCAATGACGTCTTCTATCTGCAATTGGGCAGTACGTTCGAATAATGCCGAAATGATGCCAATTTGTTAACTCTGGTTGAGGGCGTTCAATTAATTTTCAAAAAATACCAGTCTGTTTAATTGGTTACGATTTTGTGGTGAATAAGTAAACAGGGTTTGGATTTTAATTAGTCGTTAAAACTTATATAGTGGGGAGCACCCTACGGGGTGTCCCGCAAGGACGATCGCCGCGAGCGTGGGCGAACCCCAAAAAAAGACCAAAGAGGAATTAGTCGTGCTTGAAACATACCGTAAACACGTCGCAGAACGTGCCGCCGAGGGCGTGGTTGCCAAACCTCTGGATGCAGAGCAGGTCGCCGCCCTGGTTGAGCTGCTCAAGAACCCGCCCGCTGGCGAAGAAGACTTTCTGAAAGAGCTGTTGTCCTCCCGTATTCCCCCCGGTGTTGATGAAGCGGCCTATGTCAAAGCCGGTTTCCTCACCGCCGTCGCCAAGGGCGAAGCCCACTCTCCCATCCTGACTGCCGCCGAAGCCGTTGAGCTGCTGGGCACCATGCAGGGTGGTTACAACATTCAGCCGCTGATCGACCTGCTGGATCACGCCACTCTGGCGCCGCTTGCCGCCAAGGGGCTCTCCCACACCCTGCTGATGTTTGACTCCTTCCACGACGTGGAAGAGAAGGCCAAGGCGGGCAATGTCCACGCCAAACAGGTGATGCAATCCTGGGCTGATGCCGAGTGGTTCCTCTCCCGCCCGGAGCTGGCCGAGAAGATCACCGTCACCGTGTTCAAGGTGACCGGCGAAACCAACACCGACGACCTCTCTCCGGCACCGGACGCCTGGTCCCGCCCGGACATTCCGCTGCACGCGCTGGCGATGCTGAAAAACGCCCGTCCCGGCATTACCCCGGACAAGGATGGCGCCGTCGGCCCCATCAAGACCATCGATGCCCTGAAAGAGAAAGGCTTCCCGCTGGCCTATGTGGGTGACGTGGTCGGTACCGGCTCTTCCCGTAAATCCGCCACCAACTCGGTGCTCTGGTTTATGGGCGACGACATTCCGTTCGTGCCGAACAAGCGCGCTGGCGGTGTCTGTCTGGGTGGCAAGATTGCCCCGATCTTCTTCAACACCATGGAAGATGCCGGCGCTCTGCCCATCGAAGTGGACGTCTCCAAGCTGGAAATGGGCGATGTGATCGACATCTACCCCTATGCCGGCAAGATCTGCAAACACGGCACCGAACAGGTGCTGGCGCAGTTTGAACTGAAAACCGACGTGCTGATCGACGAAGTGCGCGCCGGTGGCCGTATCCCGCTGATCATCGGTCGCGGCCTGACCGACAAGGCCCGCGAAGCGCTGGGTCTGCCGTTCTCCACCGTATTCCGTCGCCCGCAGCCGGTGGCCGATACCGGTAAAGGCTTCACCCTGGCCCAGAAGATGGTGGGCAAGGCGTGCGGCGTGAAGGGCATTCGCCCGGGCACTTACTGCGAGCCCAAGATGACCACGGTCGGCTCCCAGGACACCACGGGCCCGATGACCCGCGACGAGCTCAAAGATCTGGCCTGCCTCGGCTTCTCCGCCGATCTGACCATGCAGTCCTTCTGCCACACCGCGGCCTATCCCAAGCCCATCGACGTACAGACCCACCACACCCTGCCGGACTTCATCATGAACCGCGGCGGTGTGAGCTTGCGTCCGGGTGACGGCGTCATCCACTCCTGGCTGAACCGCATGCTGCTGCCGGATACCGTGGGTACCGGTGGTGACTCCCACACCCGTTTCCCCATCGGCATCTCCTTCCCGGCGGGCTCCGGTCTGGTGGCCTTCGCCGCCGCCACCGGCGTGATGCCGCTGGACATGCCGGAGTCCGTGCTGGTGCGCTTCAAGGGCGAGCTGCAACCGGGCATCACCCTGCGTGATCTGGTTCATGCCATCCCCTACGCCGCCATCCAGAAAGGGCTGCTGACCGTCGAGAAAGCGGGCAAGAAGAACATCTTCTCCGGCCGCATCCTCGAGATCGAAGGTCTGCCGACCCTGAAGGTAGAGCAGGCGTTCGAACTGGCTGATGCCAGCGCCGAGCGTTCCGCTGCCGGTTGCACCATCAAGCTGGATAAAGAGCCGATCATCGAGTATCTGAAGTCCAACATCGTGATGCTGAAATGGATGCTCTCCGAAGGCTACGGCGACGTGCGCACCATCACCCGTCGCATCAAGGGGATGGAAGAGTGGCTGGCCAACCCGACCCTGATGGAAGCGGACAAGGATGCCGAGTACGCCGAAATCATCGAGATCGATCTGGCCACCATCAAGGAGCCGATCCTGTGTGCGCCGAACGATCCGGACGATGCCCGTCTGCTGAGCGACGTGGCTGGCGACAAGATCGACGAGGTGTTCATCGGTTCCTGCATGACCAACATCGGTCACTTCCGCGCCGCCGGCAAACTGCTCGAGAAGTATCAGGGCGAGCTGCCGACCCGCATGTGGATCGCGCCGCCCACCAAGATGGACAAGGATCAGCTGACCGAAGAGGGCTACTACGGCATCTTTGGTCGCGTCGGTGCCCGCATCGAGATCCCGGGCTGCTCCCTCTGCATGGGCAACCAGGCGCGGGTAGCGGAAGGGGCCTCCGTGGTCTCCACCTCCACCCGTAACTTCCCGAACCGTCTGGGTAAAGGTGCCAACGTCTATCTGGCCTCTGCGGAGCTGGCCGCCGTTGCCGCCATCCTCGGCAAGATCCCGACCGTGGCGGAGTACCTGCAGTACGCCAAGGCGCTCGATGCCACTGCGGCAGATACTTACCGCTACCTCAACTTCAACGAGATCGCCTCCTACACCAAGAAGGCCGATGCGGTGATCCTGCAGCAAGCCGTTTAACGGAGTTCTTGCGCGATTTGCGCGATAAGAAGCCAATAATGCCGCGTATTTACGCGGCATTATTTATTTGTGTGTTATTCACCGTCTTTTTTGAAGATTGTTTGCACGATCCTTGCTAGAGAGATCCAACCACCTGTTTGGTGGTTCGTTTTATAAACGCTTTGGGTTATGTTGTTCGGTTATGTGCGGTAATGATGAGGCATCGTTATCGAGGGAAAGTGGATATCTGTTCACTGGGTGCTTGCGTTGGCAGGCCTGACGAATTGCGGCGTGGTTCTTTATGTTTCTGTTCAGGATCGATCTCTCCCGAACCGGGTTACGCTTCGGCGGTGCCTTGCTGGTCTTTACCCTGCCGCTGCTGGTGGGAGCTTGGCTCATCCACAGCAATTATGTGCAGGAGCTGAAAGCGGAATCCAGCGCCTCGGCCCACAAGGCCAGAACCCTGATGGAGTCGATGCTGGATCATGCGGAGCAGGCCAATCGCTCCGTGCTGCCTCTGGTGAATGCTCCCTGTCGCGACAACCTGCTGGTGCTGCGCAAGAAGGTCGCCATCGAGCCCTTCCTGCGTTCGGTCAATCTGGTGCGAAACGGCATCATCAATTGCACCTCGCTGTTTGGTGAGGCCAATGATGCCGATGACGGCTCCATCTACACCGGCCGCAAGCTGCTGCTGATGAGTGGCAACCGGGTGCGGCAAAATCACCCGCTGCTGGTGGTGCGCACCGAGCAGGGCAAGGATGCCGCCTTGAGCGCCATCGACAGTACCCAGCTCAGCTTCATGCTCTCCATGAGCGGAAAATCCAGTGCGCTCTATCTGCAGGTGGGGTCGGCCTGGCTCAATGAGTCTGGCCGCTATCTGAGCGAGGCGCCCACCCTCCATCGCGGGATCAGCCAGGCCCTCACCTCATCCCATTATCCTTTCACCATCCATGCCGGTTATGCCATGCCGGTCTACTGGAAGTCGCTGTGGGCCGCGCGGCACGTGGCGCTGTCGTGGCTGGCGGTTTCCTCGCTTTTGCTGGCCTGGCTGGTGTGGTGGGTGCTGGGGCGGCCCGGCTCGCCAACAGATGAGTTGCGACGAGCCCTGCGGGCCAGGGAGTTTGTTCCCTATCTGCAGCCGCTGATTGCCAGCCACGACGGCAAGATGATGGGCGCCGAGGTGCTGATGCGCTGGGAGCATGTCAATGAAGGGGTGATCCGGCCCGATCTCTTTATTCCGCAAGCGGAGGAGTCGGGACTGATCGTCCCCATGACCACCCATATCATGAAGCAGGTGGCGACACGGTTGAACCGCTCTCAGGAGCAGTTGCCCGATGGGTTTCATATCAGCTTCAACATCAGCGCCGCCCATTGCCACGATTTTGCCCTGCTGGCCGAGTGCCGCGCCTTCCTCGGGCATTTCCTCCCCGGCAAGGTGGTACTGGTGCTGGAGCTGACCGAGCGGGAGCTGTTGATGTCAGATCCCCAGACCCTCTCCCTGTTCCGCCAGCTGGACGAGATGGGGGTCAAACTCGCCATCGACGACTTTGGTACCGGCCACTCCAGCCTGGCTTACCTGCAGCAGTTTCATGTGGATTACCTCAAGATCGACAAATCCTTTATCGCCCGCATCGGTACCGAGTCGCTCTCGGAACATATCGTGGACAACGTGATCGATCTGGCGACCCGGCTCGGTCTGGCGCTGGTGGCGGAAGGGGTGGAGAGCGAGCGTCAGGCTGACTACCTCAGGGCCAAAGGGGTCGATTATCTGCAGGGGTACCTGTTTGCCCGCCCCATGCCGCTGCGCCAGTTCTGCGAGGAGCTGCTGCCGGAAGAGGCACAAACCCGCCAGCCAGATGGGGTGCGAGGCATCCCGAACGCCACCTGATCTATCGGTGACAGACGGGCGGCCACGCTCCCGTCTGGCAGGGTAGGGAAGTGCTCTCTCCCTATCCCCCCTCGAGTGCAGGGGCTTGTTTTCCATGCCTTGTGGCTCGCTTTTCGGTAGAATCGGCGCTCATTTTGACGTCAGTAAAAGATGAGGCGCGGTATGACGGTTCAGTTCCAGGCATTTCACAGCATCAAGGCGATCGGTAATCGGGAGGTGCTGTTCAACTGGTCGAGAACCAATCCCCTCGGGGCGCTGGATCAGGTGTGGCGCCCGAAAAGCCGCGACGAGTTGCAAATGCTGCTGCGGGAACACCCCGAGCGCAAGCTGCGCCTTATCGGCTCCGGCCTCTCCTTCGAACCCATCCACAGCGTCTATGCCGAGGGCAGTCAGGCGCTGCTGGTGGACTTGCACCACCTGCGCGGCCAGCTGGCGAAAACGGCCGATACCGTGACCTATCAGGCGGGGACGCCGCTCGATACCGTTTATGCCGAGCTGATCGCCATGGAGCGGATGCTGCCCGCATCCCCGGGCGTTATCGGCATCCAGACCCTGGGCGGCGCCCTCAGCACCGGCACCCACGGTCAGGGGCTGCACCAGTCTGCCCTCTGCGATGCGGTGGAGGCGATGACGGTGATGCTGGCCAATGGCGACATCATCCGGGTGGATCGCACCGATCCGCGCTTCGGTGCCTTCGTGATGGGGATGGGGATGCTCGGCATCCTGCTCGACGTCACCCTGCGCACCGTGCCCAACCGCATCATGCGCTGCACCAAGTTCACCACCGACTATCCCTTCCTGCTGGAGCACAACGAGCGGCTCAACCGCGAGCACGGCTTCGTGAAGAGCTGGTGGTTTGCCTGGACCGGTGAGAGCCACATCTGGCTGGTGGATCCCGCCTCCGATGAGGAGGTGGCCCGTTACCGCGCCGGGGGCAGCGAGCCCCTGCTGCTGGAGGAGGACGTTGGCAGCG
>OERV01000215.1_pt1 | contig 20520 bp, 19 predicted proteins | sample 1540121 | NCBI WGS metagenome assembly OERV01 (sample SAMEA3891239, study PRJEB23780) | metagenome | biome: terrestrial biome; feature: animal house; material: water of meat washing | place: Italy | collected 2015-05-12 | reverse complement strand
AGTGGGGAAAAGTGTATATCCTGCGTGTATTGCATACTGCACAGAAGTGGCCATAAAATTCCAGTCAGGAATAATACTTTTCATTTTTAGTTTACTGCTCCCCCAGTAAGAGCGATATGTTCCGAACAGTCTTGTCTGGGAGGTATGGTGCAGTCAGCGAAGAACCGCCGAGAATCCTCGCCCAATGCGGGCGGGGAGCAGTCACCGGAGTCTTCGCCACCCGCCCTCTGTGCACTGACCGGGTGATCCTGTCAGTGAGCGTGGTTCTGCCACTTCATCCGAATTCTTTCTTCCAGTTTGCTATGCAATCCGCCTCCGATCCACTGGCTGACCAGAGCTGCTGTTGCAAATGAACTGACGGCGCCTTTTTCTGGCGTCCCATCACCTTCTGTTACATGGAATTGTGCAGGCGTGCCGAGTGGGTGCACCTTGCGTATAACAATCCGTGGGATGAAGGGGGCATGGAAAGATACGAGTTACAATAATATCATTAAAATGTATTTTTCACTAAAATCTGACCGGCCTCAGACCTGCACTGAGACGCTGAACTTTACTGTGCAGGTTCTGTAGTTTATGTTCAAACTGCTCGTTCGTAAGCTGCGCATCAGAGAGGATGCGTCAATGATTGCACCGTCGGGCATATTGCAAGAAAAAGGATGAGTTTATGTTTTCAGGTGTTTTTATCGTTATGGCCGGAATCCTGTCTCTTCTGGAGAGTTTCGGTTTCATATCTTCTGACGTAAAATGGGGAGTGCCGTTAGCCATTATCTGTTTTGGATTACACTTAATTTATGAAGCATTCAGCGCCAGAAAAACTCATGTGAACGACAAAGAAAATTCCTCCCGGACGTAATTTTCGCAAAATCATCCCATCAGGCAAAGTGACGCCGGTTGACGAAGTACTGCCCAGGCTCCGGGCTTTGTGTTTCGCTCTTCCTGGTAATGTGTATTCCGGATAATAATGCAAACGGGCCACAGCATTCAGAATGCTGTGGCCCGGAGAGAGTTAATGCCCGGCAGGCCGGAGATGAATACGGGCAACAGATTCATCTTCTGCCCAGTAAATCCGCTCCGCCACTGTGGCTTCGGGATTCAGTTGTACGCCGCGTAGTACCCGCTCTTTAAAGCGCAAATAGCCCCCCTTATCAATAAGGTGCCCCATATGGAGGTAAACCGGTTTACCTCCCAGTGCGTATTCCGCTCTATTCGATCACGGATTGGCCAAATCATGATCGATTCAGATGCCATTTTGCAGCACGCATAATCGATATATTCCAGGTTATATTTGTAAGCGGCTCGTCAGAACCGTATTGATATTTACTGAGAGCTCAGATCAACTTTCCAGGGCAACAGATCGCGTACCCGGTTTGCCGGCCAGTCCTGGATATGTTCAATGACGTAACGCAGCCACTTTTCTGGCTCCACATTGTTCAGACGGCATGTGCCGATCAGCGAGTACAACACCGCCGCATGTTCACCACCGCTGTCGGAACCCGCGAACATCCAGTTTTTCCGGCCTACGGCCACTCCCCGTAAGGCGTTCTCTGCGATGTTGTTGTCGATTTCCACCCAGCCATTACTGCAGTACACGTTCAGTGCATCCCACTGTTTCAGCAGGTATGCGAACGCTTTTGCCGTATCTGAGTGACGCGACAGTGTTTTCATCTGTTGCTGTATCCAGTCATACAGTGACTGCATCAGTGGCGCGGCTCTGGCTTTTCTTGCCGCCAGACGCTGTTCTGCTGAACAGCCCCGGACCTCTGCCTCGATGGCATACAGTTCACCGATACGCTGCAGGGCTTCCGTGGTGATGTAGGTGGGCGCTCTTGCATGCACATCGTGGATTTTTCTCCGGGCATGAGCCATACACGCGGCTTCCGTTATTCTGCCGGATTCGTATAACGCCCGGTAACCACCGTAAGCATCGGCCTGAAGCACACCGCTGTAACCGGCCAGGTGATTTTGTGGATGGATACCTTTCCGGTCCGGACTGTACGCGAACCAGACCGCCGGGGGCATCTGTGAACCGGCGTTACGGTCATCACGGACGTAGACCCACAGCCGGGCTGTCCGGGTTTTACCGCTGCCCGGCTCCTGGACCGGGACGGGGATATCATCAGCATGGACTTTACCGGGCATCAGCACATACTGGCGCAGGACGTCATACAGCGGCTCCAGCAGTTCAGCAACAGCACCTGTCCAGCGCCCCAGTGTGGCACGGCTCAGCTCCACTCCCTGACGACGGTATATTTCTGACTGGCGGTATAACGGCAGATGGTCTGCATATTTCCCGGTGACAACATGGGCCAGAAGCCCCGCTCCGGCATAACTGCGTGCAATGGGTTTTGAAGGTACTGGTGCCTGCACGATATGGTCGCACCGGCAACAGGCCTGTTTCGGACGTTGTGTTTCGATAACCTTAAAGGCGCTGCTGATAAGCTCCAGTTGCTCTGACACATCACATCCCAGAGAACTGAGTTCACCACCACAGGCAGGACAGCATTCCTCTTCCGGCCGGATAACCCGGGTTTCACGGGGAAGTGAGGCCGGTAACGGTTTACGGGCTGAAGACTGGCGCAGGGCGGATGGCAGTACCGGGTCATATTGCTCACCCAGCGTTTCCGCCATTTCTTCCTGAAGTGCGCTGATTCGCTCCTGTGCTTCCTGTATCTGCCGTTCGGTTTTTGCACGAAGTTTTTCTGAGCTTTTACCGAACTGCATACGTTGCAGTTTCGCAACCAGCGCCTTCAGCCGGTTGATTTCGGAAGCATAAGCCGCCACCCGCTGTGAGAGCAGGCGGTTGTATTCAGCCATCTGGCGGATGGTGTCCTGTTGCGTCTGCAACAGTGCCCGCAGGCGGGCGTTCTCATGAGCAAGTGAGGTGTCCATATCCTCACTTTACAACGGGTTATATGCGGATTCCAGCGCGTTCCGTTCGTTTCGGGTGCTTCCAGTTGATACCTTCAAGAAGCATGGATAACTGAGCCGGAGTAAGGTGCACCTTGCCGTCACGGGTGACTGGCCAGACGAAGCGGCCCCGCTCCAGGCGTTTGGTGAAGAGGCACAGTCCGTCACTGTCAGCCCACAACACTTTTATCTGGTCACCCCGGCGTCCGCGGAAGATGAACAGGTGTCCGGAGAACGGGTCATCCTTCAGGACGTTCTGAACTTTTGATGCCAGGCCGTTAAAGCCATTTCGCATATCGGTGATACCTGCAACCAGCCAGATACGCGAACCTGCAGGGAGAGATATCATCAGTGGCTGCTCCCTTTTATTTCGCGGATAAGTGTCTGTAATAACGCCGGCGTCAGTTTACCTTTAAGCCTGAGAGTTCCGGCCGGCAGAACCAGCTCACAACACAGACTGTCGGACGGTGTATTTATCTGCTCTGGTTCCTGTGCGGGGGCCGGGATTTTATTATCCGGCTCCGGCGTTAACGTCACGGGAAGCAGTGCCGGCATATTTTTTCCGGAAGGCAGCAGGCCACCTTTCCGGTATTGATGGCGCCAGTTGAAGAGCAGGTTATCGTTGATTCCGTTTTCCCGGGCGATCTGCGCCACACAGGCTCCGGGCTGCAGTGACTGCTCCACTAAGGCGATTTTAAACTCATAAGGGAAGTTGGGCCGCCGGGGACGTTTTTTTACCACGGGGGCTTCGGATATAACGGTGCTTTCAGGACGTACGACTGGTACCGTGGAAAATTGTCCGTAAAGGCAGGCATCAAGTTCCTGCTCCGACATGCCTGCGGGCAAAGGCCACGAAAGGCCAGCTCTCCGAAAGCGCACGAACATACTACAAACTGTTGATTTTGGTACACCCAGGCGACGCCCGGCCACAACCCGGGGTAAATGTTCTTCAAAGTGAAGACGTAAAGCTTCAGTGATCCAGGTCCGGTGTTTCATACGATAGTGTCCATTAAAAATGATGGACATTATTTTTGTAGAGCCGGAGGAAACAGACCAGACGGTTTAAATGAGCCGGTTACTTATATTTATGTAATGTATTCAGGCATCCATCACTCATGATGTTATTACGCTTAGCTGTGCATCTGATGTTCATAACGGCGCGGTAGTAAGAGCGGGTAAGTGCTGACTGGTCGGGTGGTAAAAAAATGGCGCGTAAACTGTAACTGGCCTGCTGTCACAGAATGGGAAACGGCAGATAAAGGAGGGTATACACCATTACCCACGCATATGCGCACGCGCCTGAATACCTGAATAAATGCATTGTGTGTTATGAGTCACCAGAAGGAAACATTCTTTTCGGAACGCTCACAACGAAGCAATAATACGAATCCACAATATACACACAAGAAAATAAATTGTAATGTTGAGTAAATCCTGGTTTTCTTTTGTCTTTTATGTGAATTATCTAAATACCATTAAACGGGACAACCATTGCGCAAATAAAAGGATTAGTTATAAGTCAGGCCCTGACGGGCATCATATCAATGCGTTTTCTGATGTGTATCAGTAATGGCGTGTGCATCCTGCCTGTCAACAGGAGCATTACTACGTTGTATTCCGGGGGAGGCGATATGGTAATAATTCCCGGGCCCCGGATACAGTTGTCTGCAGGGTAACCAAAAAGCTGGCAGAAAAAAGCAATCGTCAGCCGGTAAATTTCAGTTGCTGACTGTTGTGAAAATATACATCCATCTGCTTCAGTGGATATATCGGGTTGCAGGATAAGCACAATATCTAAAATATGCGAAATATCTAAAAAGTTATGTGTTTTATTTATTGTGTTAATATTGACACAGGTTTGCTCGTTATGCAGAATATATTTTATAAACTTTTTACCACCAAAGAGGGAAAAATATGAAGAATCTTTTAAAGATTGGCTCAGTTGCAGTGATACTGGCGCTGTTGTCAGGTTGTAGTGGCAGTGTTTATAACAAAGAAAAAAACTGCGAATATGATTATTTACTGCATCCTGCCATCTCTGTATCAAAAATCATTGGTGGATGTGGTCCTGTTGAGTAATCCTGTTAATATACGATGCGATTGCGGCAGTGAGTGGTTGGGTATGCAACATAAATTCGCGAAACTGTTGTAATCGTATCCGGAAGTGAAGCAGATTCAGAGAGTCCTTCCACTGCGCATTCAGTGGTCGCCGTAGCGGGCATCAACCGTACGGATAACACTTATTATAGTAGCAGGTGATACGTCCAATAATTAAAATATATCTTGTGTATTTTGACCACCACCTCACAGCAGGTGGTTTTTTTTATCCGTCAGTATAATTAATATACTGTTCAGGTGTTTACTCTCTGCCATTAATCTGGTCAGAAAAGCTTTCTGTAGCGATATTGTTTTGGTGTCAGACCTGTATTCTTTTTGAAGTCACGGTTCATTGACTGCTGGGAATCAAAACCTGTGCTCAGAGCAATATCCTGGAAAGAACGCTGAGAAAGACGAAGGAGCAATGCCACCCGATTAAGCCTCCTGCGACGAATATATTCTCCCAAAGGGATCCCCGTATACATCAGAAACAAACGCTGCAGGTGTCTGTGACTATAACCAGACCACAGAGCCACTTCTCTGACAGAAAGGCGGGAGCCTCTCTCAATTTCAGCTTCAATACGCTCAATAATTTTTTCTATAGTAATCTCTGATATATGGTTTGCCATGTCTCTGTTCATTTTCTGATTGTCTGGGTTCACACCCGATATCGTAATCACCTTTGGCGAACAAAGTAAAAAATATCAGCCAGACTCTGACAGTTACGAGGTAAAAAAGGAACGAAGCTACAAAGTCCGTAAAAATTCAAACCAACTTGCATGTTCCATCCAGGAATGTTAATACTATAATTATAACTGCTCTCAATTTAAATAAAAATAACCTGAGTTTTAAATAAGAATTATCTGCCGGGTATATCTGTATTCAGTTGAAAGAGTTGAATATACTCTGATATACATACTTCCCATCCGGTTCGGATCCCGTTAGTGAATATGTGAATTTTACTTTATAGCAAACCTTCAGATCCTCTTTAATACCATAAATTCCCGGTTGTCAGAACCTCTGTGTCCGGAGGAAGTTGATGATGCATGTGCGTTCATTAACGCATCCGGTACCCATTAAATCCGAACTGTACCTGTACAGCGAGGTAAATGATCAGCAAGATTGTGGCAACGTATACCCTGTTTACGTCTGGTTAAACAGATCCGGAGTGTTGACGTTTACGGCGACAAAAAGTCGCCGTGTTTCACTGGAAGATATGTCAGCGCTAAAAAATAATGTCAGAAATCATTTATCTGACAATGGAATGATAAGTAAATCAGCCGGGGATTTATTAATGAGTCCCCGATAAGCGGGCATCAGTCTGTTAATAAATGTATGGTGATGGCCACATATCAGAAGATCAAATCCTTCCTCCTGTACAAGACTGAGGAGTGTTTCAGGTATTGTTCCCTGTTCAATTCTCAGTCTTATATTTTTGAAATCTTTCAGGCGGTCAAACAATCTTCTGTCTGACGCATTTTTCAGACCGTCAAACATCTCTTCAGAAAAGTGTGAATACACGCTGGGATACAAGTGGCTTAACCCTTCATCAATATGAATGGCCGTCAGGCCGGCATTAAAATTTTTCGCCATTTCATATGCTTTCTTCAAAAGGATGTTATCTTCATCATTATTTGAAACAGCAACCAGTATGTTCTTATATGTCATTTTAATATCCTTATCGTATTTCACAGGTTTTAATCAGGTTTTCTTAATGATAATTCAAAATAATTAACCCGGCCTGACATGAAAAAGTGAACGTGGCTTCAGGTAGCACTTTTTCTTCAGTTTATTTGATACCATAACGGATAATCACGCCTTCTTTTGTCGATGACGGTACCTGTATCAACAGAACAACCATTGGTACTGCATTTATCCACGATTTCTTTCATAATCTAATTCCATCCTGCATGGTATTTTTAATAAAGTGACTACGGGATCACAATCAATGCGTTCAGATATCATCAATATGACTTTTGATAACATCGATAATGATGTCATGTCACTTTGTGCTGACAGGTTTAAGGTGGAGTCGTGCAACGGATTCATCTTCTGCCCAGTAAATACGTTCGGCGACCATGGCTTCAGGGTTTAGCTGTACGTCGCGTAGTACACGCTCTTTGAAGCGCAGATACTGCATCGTAACGGGACGCAGAAAACGGTGCTGACTTACGATGTTCAGGCCCGCAGGTCGCGTAACTACATTAATGATACGGAAATCCAGGTGCAGCGCCGGCAGACAGCGGCCTGGCGACTTGGGCTGCAGCACCGTCATTATATTTCTCAGGCCACACTGGATGCTGGTGTCAGCTGGCAACGGGGAACCCGCTGGTTTGGTGCACAGCCGGCACCGGAGGAAATCTTCGGTGAGGCAACGGCGCTCAGTAAGATCCTGCAGATGAATGCGTCCTTTAATCTGCCCTTTACACTGGCAGGGCAGCCCTTCAGTTATTCCTTCCGGTATCAGCGCCAGCTGAGCAATACCCCGCTGACCCCACAGGAACAGTTTGCCATCGGTAACCGCTGGACGGTTCGTGGTTTTGACGGGGAGCGAACGCTGAATGCCAGTAACGGCTGGTATATCCGCAACGACCTGGCCTGGCGTACGCCACTGCCGGAGCAGGAGTTATATCTGGGAATGGATTACGGCGAGGTGGGGGGAGCCGGCAGTGAATACCTGGTGGGACGTCATCTGGCCGGTGGTGTTGTGGGGCTGAGGGGGCAACTGTTCAGTACGGATTATGACGTTTTCATCGGTCGTCCGTTTTCAAAGCCGGCGGGTTTTATGACGAGTGATGTGACAGCCGGTTTTAATCTGTTCCGGGATTTCTGAGAAAGTTTCATGCGTAACGGGAAATATGACGTTCTGAGTCCCCTGTATTCCGGTGAGCCGGTCAATGAGGCGGAAGTCCTGGGGGCGGCCGTCTGGCTGTGGATGCACTCCCCCCTGCATCGTGATGCGCCACTGCATACCCTGCCGGACCTGCTGCTGCCGGTGATTAAGCACCGACAGTATGTGGTGGCAACAGAGCAGGGGCGACCGGTTTTCTTCATGAGCCAGGCCTGGCTCAGCCCGGAGGCAGAGGCGCGTTTTCTTACGCAGCCGGCAATTCTTATGCCTCAGTCGGACTGGAACAGTGGCGACCGGATGTGGGTCTGTGACTGGGTTGCCCCTTTTGGACATACCCCGGATATGAGTCGTCTTGTCCGGCAGGATATTTTTCCCCGTCTGTGCTGGCGTTCGCTGTACCACCGTGGGCAGCAGACCGGGTTGCGGGTGATGAATTTCCGGGGTGCACAGGTCAGTCGTGAAGAGGCGCGCCAGTGGCGTGTGCAGCACCCGCTTGCTGTGGATGTGCCGGAGAGATAAGTCAGGTTTATCAGAATGAACAGAAATTGTTACCGCATTATTTTTAACAAAGCCCGGGGAATGCTGATGGTGGTGGCAGATATTGCCCGTTCCGGTCGCGCCGGTACATCACTGTCCTCCCGCACAGGATATCCACACAGGCAATGTATCTGCCGTGTCACGCCGCTTGCATTCTCTTTGTGGCTGGCGTCGGGGATGGTGCATTCTGTCAGTGCTGCAGGCATTGTCGCAGACCATGGCGCACCGGGGCATCAGCAGCCCACGATTACGCAGACGGCCAGCGGCATTCCGCAGGTGAATATTCAGACGCCTTCTGCCGGCGGGGTTTCACATAATACATACAGCCAGTTCGACGTCGGTAACCAGGGCGTCATTCTGAATAATGCCCATAACAATGTGCAGACTCAACTGGGTGGCATGGTGGCCGGGAACCCGTGGCTGGCCAGGGGAGAGGCCAGAATCATTCTTAATGAAGTGAACAGTCGCAATCCCAGCCAGTTGAACGGTTTTGTTGAGGTTGCCGGGAAAAAGGCGCAGGTGGTGATTGCGAACCCGGCCGGCATCAGTTGCGACGGGTGCGGTTTTATTAATGCGAACCGGGCCACGCTGACCACGGGGCAGCCTCAGATGAAAAACGGCAGTCTGACCGGATTCAGTGTTGAACGTGGTGAGATTCAGATTACGGGCAAAGGGATGGATGCCTCGCGTACGGATTATACCGATATCATTGCCCGGTCTGTGAAGATTAATGCGGGTATCTGGGCGCAGGACCTGAAAGTGACCACAGGACGTAACAATGTGGATATCGCGCACGGGCAGATTGAGAAAAAGACCGGAGATGTCTCTTCACAGCCTCAGATGGCACTGGATGTGGCCAGTCTTGGCGGAATGTATGCCGGAAAAATTCGCCTTGTCGGTACGGAAACGGGGGTGGGTGTTCGTAACGCCGGTCATATTGGTGCACAGGCAGGGGCGGTTACCCTGACGGCTGACGGACGAATTGAAAACAGTGGCAGTATCAGTGCGAAAACGGATGTGCATCTGGCGACAACCCGGGAGCTGCATAACAGTGGTTCTGTTTATGCGGGGCAGGATACGCAGATACAGAGTGATGGTGTATTCACCCATACAGGCTCTGTGGCATCACGTCGCAACACCCGGATTCAGACAGCGCGTCTGACCGGCGGTGAGCGGAGTCTGCTGGCCGCCGGGGTGAAAGATGACGGACGTCTGGCGGCAGCGGGCAACCTGACTGTCAGTACCACCGGCGAACTGGCGGCACACGGACAGGTTCTGTCCGGTGGGGACATGCAACTGAAGGGGCAGGGGCTGGATTTAGGCAACAGCCGGATACAGGGACAACATACTGAGCTGAATGCAACCAGTGGAAATCTGTCTACACAGAATGCGCAACTGAGTGCCGGTACGCTTTCCGCCCGGACTGCCGGGCAGTTCAGCAATAATGGCGGTACGATAAATGCCGACACACTGCAGATATCGGCACAAAGCCTGTCAAATCGTAAAGGCAGTCTGATTCAGACGGGAACAGGGGATTTTTCGCTGAGTCTGCCGGGAAACGTGGATAACCGGGAAGGGCTGCTTGCGGCAAATGGCGCGGTGCGTCTGGATGCACTGAGCCTTGATAATCGCAAGGGGAAAGTGCAGGCGGCGCAGTCAGGCAGTCTGCAGGTGAAGACAACCGGTGCCGTGGATAACCAGCAGGGACGTCTGCTTGCCAGCAGTGACATCCTGATTAATACACAGGCGCTGAATAACGACAACGGACTGATTTCAGCTGCTGCCGGAACGGGCAGGATAAAAACACAGCAGTCTGTCAGCAATACGGAGGGACGAATGGAGTCCGCCGGCAGGCTGGATATTTCGGCAGGGAGTCTGAATAACCACCAGGGTACGGTGGTGTCTGACGGGCTGTCCGTGACGCTGGATGGTGCGCTGGATAATACGTCCGGCAGACTGCTTTCACAGAAAACGCTGTCTGTGTCAGGCAGCGAACTGGTCTCTGATGATGGTCTGATTCAGTCCGTCAGTGACATGACGCTGGATGTACAGGACGGGATACTCAGTAACCGTAACACGAAAACACGGGGTGGTATCAGCAGCGCCGGTACCCTGACAGTGCGGGCCGGTATGCTGAATAATCAGCAGGGATTTATGGCGGGTCAGAAGGATATGCCCCTGAACACCGGAACGCTCGATAACCGTCAGGGCGTGCTGGGGAGTCAGGCGTCATTGCAGATATCGTCAGGTACGCTGATGAACCAGAAAGGCGCACTGAAGGCCGGGACGGATATGTTGCTGAGTGGTGGTGATGTCAGTAATCAGGAAGGGACGCTTGCCGCCGGCAGAGACCTGAATGCGCACCTGAATGTGCTGGAAAATCAGCAGGGGACGGTGGTCAGCAACGGTAACAGCAGGCTGGATGTCACACGGTTTGATAATCAGGGCGGCAGACTGGTGGCACAGCAGTCACTGACCCTTTCCTCGACGGATATCATCAACGATGCCAGCGGCCTGATACAGAGCGGTGCATCGCTGAATCTCCGTGCTGACACACTGAGTAACCGTAACAGTGGTGACCGGGGCGGGGTTATCAGTCAGGGGCCGATGACGCTGAATGCCGGCACACTGGACAGCACTGCCGGTGTGCTTTTGTCGGGAGATGCTCTGTCCCTGACTGCAGGCGTGGTTAACAATACATCCGGTCAGGTGGTGGCAAACGGCCTGCTCGGCTGGAACAGCCAGGCGCTGAACAATCAGTCAGGTCTTATTCAGGGGAAAGGCATCAGCATTAATACCGCAGGCCGGACGCTGGATAACAGAGGCGGTACGCTGAACAGCCTGCAGGAACTGACTGTCAGTACCGGAGCAATGGATAACCGGGGCGGGACCGTGGGGGCGAAAACGACAGCTGACCTGAGCACCACCTCGCTGGATAACCGTGAGGGTGGCCGGCTGGTCAGTGAAGGTGAACTCCGTCTGCATACGGGAGGCCTGCAGAACAGCCACGGACAGATACAGTCTGTGGGCGACATTCTGTTCGACAGTGTACGGGGCGTTGTGGACAACGTCTCTGGTCTGATTCGCAGTGGTTCTGCCATTACGCTGAACGCCCTGCAGTTTATCAATCGCCACACGCAGAATACCGGCCAGGGGCTGGAAGCGCAGACAATACACATCACGACGCAGGACCTTGATAACCAGGAGGGCAGTATTCTGGCAGACAGGGCGCTTACGGTTATGGCAGACAGGACGCTCAGTAATAATGATGGCGTGCTCTCTTCCGGCGCGACATTGTCTGTCAGTGGCCGTCAGCTGACGTTTTCGAACCGTGACGGCGTGGTTAAGGCCGGGCAGTCAGTATCTGTGGATGCCGGTCAGCTCGGTGGTGACGGGAAACTGCTTTCGCTGGGCGATATGACGCTGAAAAGTAACACAACGTTCAGCAACAGTGGTCAGACTATTGCGAACGGAAACCTTACGCTTTCCGTTAATGGCGATGTCTCTAATACCGGCAGCCTGCTGGCAGGCAGCCGGCTTGACCTGAACAGCATCCGCCTTGAAAACTCAGAGAAAGGTGAAATCAGTGCCGGGCAGACCTGGCTTAACGTGACGGACACACTGCTGAACCGTGGGCTGATTGACGGGAAATATACGCGTCTTCAGGCGAACACCCTGACGAATTCCGGTACAGGGCGAATCTACGGCGATGCTGTTGGTGTCAGTGCTGCCACATTTAATAATCTGGAAGAAAATGGCGTGGCGGCGACGCTGGCCGGGCGTGAGCGTGTGGACTTAGGGGTACAGACCCTGAATAACCGGACGCACAGACTGATTTACAGTGCAGGTGATATGCATATCGGTGGCACGCTGGATGCGAATGGCACCGCTACAGGTAAAGCCGGTGTACTGAATAATCACAGTGCCACTATTGAAGCCGCCGGATATCTGGCACTGAGTGCCGGACAAATCAATAACGTCAATGACCATTTCACCACGGAGCGCGTGGTGGTTTCCACGGAAAAGGTGACTGAGTATCAGCTCAGCGGCTCAGATAAACGCTGGAGCGCCGGTGAACCGGGCGTTTATGTGGATAACGATTCCAGTAACTCACTGAAAAAACTGCATACACCGGAAGGCGCCAGAGATAAATTCACGCAGTACGATTACACCCGTACCGTGGAAGAAACCCGGGTAAAAGAATCCGACCCGGGAAAAATTCTGTCCGGTGCTGGCATGACGATTGTGGCAGACAAACTGTTTAATGATAAGAGTCAGGTTGTGGCAGGTGGCCTGCTGGATATGCAGGCCGGTGATGTGGAAAACGTCAGTGTCAGCGGAGAGCGCCATGTTACGGACTCAGGGACATCCACGTATTATTACCGTATCAGGAAAAAAGGAAAGGATAAGCAGGGGGAGAAAACCTCTCAGTACACACCGCCCACTATAATTCAGACCATCACGCTGAAGCCGGGAGAGCTCACCAGCCACGGACAGGTTCAGGGTAGCCATGTCACGCTTTCTCCCCTGAAGCCACAGGGAACGGATGTACAGACAGGACTGACCGGAAATGTGGATGCGACAGTAGCCGCTACTGACCGGATACCGCTTCGCCCGGTGGTGTCAGCCGGTGAACCGGTCATTCTGTTGCCGGGGCAGCAGTTTGAAGTCAGCACACCTCAGGGCAGTATCCATGTTGCCGGGCCGGATACCCGTCTGCCGGACAGCAGCCTGTTTAAAACAAATCCGGCAGTGAATGTGCCATATCTGGTTGAAACGGACCCGCGTTTTACGAACCAGAAGACGTGGCTGGGCAGTGATTACATGCAGAAGGCGTTTTCTCAGAACGGGGATAACATGCTCAAACGCCTGGGGGATGGTTTTTACGAACAGCGTCTGATTCGTGAGCAGGTTGTCGCTCTGACCGGGCAACGGTACCTGGACGGATACAGTAATGATGAAGAGCAGTTTAAGGCGTTAATGGATGCGGGTATTGCATTTGGTAAGCAATACAACCTGACACCAGGTGTGGCGCTGACTGCTGAGCAGATGGCGTTACTGACCGGTGATATTGTCTGGCTGGTTAACACCACGGTGACACTGCCGGACGGCAGCACGCAGACGGTTCAGGTACCTCAGGTGTATGCCCGTGTAAAACCCGGTGATGTGAACAGTGCCGGTGCGCTGATTGCCGGCAGGGACATGGTGATGAAGCTGGATGGTGACCTGTTTAACAGCGGTAAACTGGCCGGGAAGCAGACCGTGCAGCTCAGTGCAGAAAACATTCACAACCAGGCCGGCACCATTCAGGGAGCAAATGTCAGCCTGACGGCCCGGACGGATATTAACAGTACCGGCGGGCTGCTGCAGGCTACGGACAGCCTGCTGGCGATGGCCGGACGGGATATTAACCTGACCACCACCACCCGCACGGCACAAAGTGACGCCGGACAGAACCATTTTGAACGCACCAGCATCGACAGTGTGGCGGGCGTGTATGTACAGAATGACCAGGGAAGACTGGTGCTACAGGCCGGGCGAGACATAAACCTGACGGCGGCGCAGGTGGTGAACAGTGGTAAGGGCAGCCTGACGCAACTCAGTGCCGGCAGGGATATGACACTCTCCACAGTGACCACATCCGCGCAGGACAATATTACCTGGGATAAAAATAACCGGTTGTCGCAGGGCGTCACACAGAGCACGGGCAGTACGCTTTCCGGTAACGGTGATGTCACGCTGACCGCTGGACGGGATATGACGGCACAGGCGGCATCGCTGTCGGCTCAGAAAGGCCTGACCCTGATGGCAGGCCATGACGTGACCCTGACCGGTGCGCAGAATACCAGCACGCTGGATGAATACCATAAAGTGACCGGCAGCAGCGGGATGTTGTCGAAAACCACCACAACCACGCATGATGTCACTGATCGCCGGACCATGACGGGCAGTGAACTGAGTGGGGGGACGGTCACTATCGGCGCCGGACATAATCTGAACGTTGCAGGCAGCAGCGTGGTCGGGGATAACCGTGTCTCCCTGGCTGCCGGAAATAACCTGAGTATCGGTACGCTGACAGAAAGCAACCGTGAAACGCACCTGAAACAGGAGAAAAAATCCGGGCTGATGAGCTCCGGAGGTGTGGGATTCAGCGTGGGCAGCCAGAGTCTGAAAGTCACGGACGCCGCAACAGACACCACACAGAAAGGCAGCACGGTGGGGAGTGTTCACGGTGATGTTTCCCTTCAGGCAGGTAACCGGTTGACCGTCAACGGCTCTGACCTGATTGCCGGCAGGGACATGGCACTCAGTGGTAAGGAGGTCAGCATTACCGCCGCCACAGACCAGCATGTACAGACGCATACGGTGGAGCAGAAAACCTCCGGTCTGACGCTTGCCCTGTCCGGCACAGCGGGCAGCGCCCTGAATACGACGGTGGAGACCGTACAGGCGGCGAAATCTGCCGGAAACAGCCGGCTTGAAGCCCTGCAGGGGGTGAAGGCCGCGCTCTCGGGGGCTCAGGCCGTGCAGGCCGGACGACTGGCAGAAGCCCAGGGCAACCAGAAAGAGAATAACAATGCCGTGGGTATCAGCCTCTCTTACGGCAGCCAGTCTTCAAAATCAGAACAGCAGTCAGAGCAGACGGTGGCGAAGGGCAGTACACTGACCGCAGGTAATAACCTCAGTATTCAGGCCACCGGCTCCGGCGTGAAGGGCGTGGATGGTGACCTGACGATACAGGGCGGTCAGATAAAGGCCGGGAACAACGTTCTGCTGCAGGCAAACCGTGACGTGAATCTGGTATCAGCAGAAAACACGTCAAAGCTGGAAGGAAAGAACACATCCAGTGGTGGCAGCGTGGGTGTCGGTATCGGTGTGGGGCCCGGAGGGCCTGGTTTCAGTCTGTCAGCCAGCGCAAACCAGGGTAAGGGCAGTGAAAAAGGCAACGGTACCACCCATACAGAAACCACGGTGGATGCGGGAAACCGGCTGACCATTATCAGCGGGCGGGACACCACGCTTACCGGCGCGCAGGCTGGCGGTGAAACGGTGAAAGTGGATGCCGGTCGTCATCTGACACTGACCAGTGAGCAGGACAGTGACCGTTATGACAGCAAGCAGCAGAATGCCAGTGCCGGAGGCAGCTTCACTTTCGGGTCCATGAGCGGTTCGGCGAGTGTGAGCCTCAGCCGGGATAAAATGCACAGTAACTACGACAGTGTGCAGGAGCAGACAGGGATTTTTGCCGGCAGGGGCGGGTTTGATGTCACGACCGGGCAACATACGCAGCTGAACGGCGCAGTGATTGCGTCCACGGCAACGGCAGATAAAAACAGGCTGGATACCGGCACACTGGGCTTCAGTGACATTGAAAACCGGGCCGACTTTAAAACGGAACATCAGAGTGCAGGGCTCAGTACCGGTGGCAGTGTTGCCGGAAATTTCCTGGGGAACATGGCAAACAATCTGCTGGTCGGTGCAAATCATGAAGGCCATGCGGACAGTACCACGCAGTCGGCAGTGTCTGCCGGGAATATCACCATCCGGGATACGCAGAGCCAGAAACAGGATGTGGCAGACCTGAACCGTGACGCAGCACATGCAAACCAGACGCTGTCCCCCATCTTTGACAGGGAAAAAGAGCAGCAGCGACTGCAGCAGGCGCAACTCATTGGTGAGATTGGTAACCAGGTGGCAGATATTGCCAGAACGGAAGGACAGATAGCCGGTGAGAAAGCGAAGCGGGACCCGGCAGCACTGAATCAGGCCCGTGCAGAGCTTGAGGCAGCAGGAAAACCGTTCACGGAACAGGATGTGGCACAGCGGGCCTACAATAACGGTATGGCGGCCTCAGGTTTTGGAACGGGAGGCAAATACCAGCAGGCGATACAGGCCGCAACGGCAGCGGTACAGGGACTGGCCGGCGGTAATCTGAGTGCAGCCCTGGCAGGTGGTGCAGCGCCGTATATTGCTGAAATTATCAAACAGACCACCCCGGACGGTGCGGGACGTGTGGCAGCTCATGCTGTGGTAAATGCTGCACTGGCGGTGGCACAGGGAAATAACGCCCTTGCCGGTGCTGCAGGTGCAGCCACCGGCGAGGTGGTGGGAATGATAGCCACACAGATGTACGGTAAGCCGGTGAGTGAACTGAGCGAGACAGAGAAGCAGACTGTTTCGACACTGGCAACGGTTGCTGCCGGCCTGGCCGGTGGTCTGGTGGGAGACTCGGGGGCTTCAGCGGTAGCCGGCGCACAGTCAGGTAAGACAACGGTTGAGAATAATCTGCTGGGTGGCAGTGAATTGCTCCAGACGGAAAAAGCCAAGGAGCATGGTGCTGATGTTCTCTCCTGTAGTGAAAATCCTTCCGGTGAAGCCTGTAAGCGGGGGCAGGCTGAACATAAAGCTTATGCTGCCGCATTAGCAACAGGCAGCGTTGCCCTGTTACCGGGGAGTGCCCAGGCTATGTGGTTACTTGGTGCCGGGACAAATGCCGGGATGCAGTATGCAGATAGTGGTGAAATAAACCCGGTCAACTCAGTGGCAGCAGGCTGGATAAATGTGATAACCATGGGGCAGGGCTGGAAAGGGACAATAGCCTGGAATGCGGCAGGTGGAGCATTAACCAACGCTATAAACGGAGATGATCCTCTTACTGGGTCGATTACAAATGGAGCGGGGGCCGGGTTTGGATATGGGGTTGGCAATTATGTGGTGAAGCCTGTTGCAAATACAGCAGGCAAGTGGATAACCGGTGGCTGGAATCCTAAATTCGATCCGACTCTACTAAAATATACTGAAGTTAAAGGGCAGTTAGGTATCTCCAAAGAAATGGTGCCGAGCAAGATTCCGGGGGCTGCAGGTAATATGGGGGCTTCTATTACATCAGAAATGACGGGGACTGAACTACAAAAAGTCATTAATGATAAATTGAAGAAAGGAGAGCGTGAATGAAACTATTTATTTTCAGTCTCTTTGTCATAGTTACCTCCATGGTTTCAGGAATTGCAATTGCTGAGTTGTCTTATTTCATATTGCTTATCATTAAATACTTAGCGTATGGGGAAGTTAATTTTAGATGGTCCGAAGTTTTAAGAGGTCTAAGGATGGGGTGTGTGGGAGGTGGAATTCTAGGTTTTGGTATAGTCTTGTTTCGCTTTCTTGGCATAAAAGGATTTTAAGTGAAGATAAGGTACGATTTGTTGTTGAGAATAATGCGCTCAGCTTCGGTGATGGTTTTGAAAGCAATGCAGCTGCGGCTACATCATGGAACAAGTACGCGGTGGACAATAATCTGACACCGGAACAAACACAGGCTGGGCTGGATAAGATAGCGAAAGGTGATATGCCGGACAGTACCAATATCACGAAAGTGATCGTGGATGGATATCAGGATGGTGTAATGATTGCCGGGGCATGGTATCTGGGGCCTGCTGCGTCAGCAGGTAAAGTTCTTGGTGGCGGGCTTCTTGGACTGGCGGCCAATAGTGGTTATCAGGTCTATGATTTGAACCAGCCGCAGAATGCGAATAAGTCGTGGGACTATCTGGGAAGCGCGACCTCATTTACAACAGGCATGATGGCTCCCGGTCGTGGTGTCCTTGCGAACACAGGTATCGTAATGGGTGGGGCATTCTTTACTGATGGTCCAAATACAGCTTCACTGGCCGGGGCTGGTATTGGTGCTGGTCTGGGTGGGGCATTTGGGAAGTATGCCCCCACAGCTGTGGGGAAAATCTTAGGGAATGATCCTGTTCCGGGCTTTATTTATGAGCTTGGCGGTGGTGCTGTCTCTGAGTTTACCAATGGAATTATCAAGGATTTCAATAATCCTCAAGCTCCTGAAAAAAAGGAAAATAAATGAGAATTTTGTGGAATTATTTAACTCTCCTTCTGTACTGCTGCCTGTTTTTTACAATAGCGTTACTTGGAGTCGGTTTGGTTGTATCTCTGTTTTTTTCTTTCAAAAATGAGTTTTTTTTATTTCCAATCAATCAAATAAAAAGGGCTGTTTATTTTGGTGTTATTACCGGGTTAACTGCATGGGTTGGGATTGTTTTTTCTAAACTGATAGCCAGATATAAATCAAGGAAAACACCGCCTGACTCTGAGTGACTTTTGATATAACGCAGACAGTACAGTTGCAAACATCTGTTGGGTTCCAGACATAACGCAAATTATGCTTGGTTCGTTGTTCTGAACTATACATAATTTGCGTTATGTTGAACCGTTGGAGGCTGTTCACCTGTAGGTGAATGTTGAGAATAACCAGCTGGGTGGCAGTGAATGGCTCCAGACGGAAAAAGCCAGAGAGCATGGTGCTTATGTTCTCTCCTGTAGTGATAATCCTTCCGGTGAAGCTTGTAAGCGGGGGCAGGCTGAACATAAAGCTTATGCTGCCGCATTAGCGACAGGTGGCTGTTACCGGGGAGTGCCCAAGCTATGTGGTTACTTGGTGCCGGAGCAAATGCCGTGATGCAGTATGCAGATAGTGGTGAAATAAACTCGGTCAACTCAGTGGCAGCAGGTTGGATAAATGCGATAACCATGGGGCAGGGCTGGAAAGGGACAATAGCCTAGAATGCGGCAGGTGGTGCGTTGGGTAACTGGATTGACAACAAAGATCCTCTGTCTGGTGCACTTGCGTATTACCGTGAAGGAGATCGGTAACATCGATGGAGATCGGTTCGCGTCAGTTTCACAGAACCGTTTTTAAATTACCTTCACTGATCTCCTTCGGTCAATGGCCCCCTGTGTCAGGATAGTTGTCGCCTAGATTTTTACACAGGAGAGAGGCTATGCCTGCACATGCGGTACCAATTGATATAAAAGAACAAGGTGTTACCTGGTTATTACCACCTTATAGTTGGTCCATACGGCATATTGCCCGTAAACTGGACCTGAGCCCTTCAGTAATAGCAAGATGGAGACTTGAACTGGTGCAACAAGGCCTGTTACCTGAAAATGAAAAAATATCTTCTGTCGATGGAAATGAATGGACACCGGAGCGACGATTTTCTGTTGTAATTGAAACTGCAACATTATCTGAAATGGAACTGGCTGATTATTGTCGGAGAATGGGGTTATTTGTTGAGTAAATTAAAGAATGGAGAGCTATATCCATTCAGGCTCATGAAATGAAAATGACAGAAAATCGCCGTGCTGATAAAGAATTACGTGAAGCAAAGACCCGGTTACGAGAATTAGAAAAAGAACTTCTCCGTAAAGATAAAGCCCTGGCGGAAGCAGCTGCTCTTTTGATGTTAAGGGAAAAGTTCAATGCCCTCTGGGACAACAGCGAGGAAGGCTGACTCCTCTTCCAGAGCGGCAGAAGATTATTAATCTGGTCAGCGAGGCTGTCAGTTCAGGAGCGAGAAAAACACAAGCCTGCCAGTGTATTGGTATTTCAGTCAGAACACTTCAACGTTGGATGCAGGGTGGTGTGGTTCATACAGATCAGAGACCAGGTGCATCAAGGCGTACCCCGGGGAATAAACTGTCAGAAACAGAAAGATTAAGAATACTTGATGTATGCAATTCTCCGGAGTTTGCATCATTGTCTCCGAATATTATTGTTCCAACTCTTGCCGACAGAGGGGGTTATATCGCTTCAGAATCAACTTTTTATTGCGTATTAAAATCAGCTAACCAACTGACAAGGAGAACCCGTGAACACCAATATAAGCGGCCTGAAGTACTCAAAGCTGTAGCACCCAACCAAGTGTGGAGCTGGGATATTAGTTATGTCCCATCGTGGGTTAAGGGGCAGCATTTTTATCTCTATATGATCGTCGATATTTATAGCCGAAAAATTGTTGCAGCCGAAGTATTTTCGAAAGAATCTGGGTAGTATGCGGCAGAACTGCTTCAACGTGCTGTATGGAATGAAAAATGTTCATCCCGCAATCTCGTGCTTCATTCTGATAACGGAGGACCAATGCGCAGTTGTACGTTACTGGCAAAAATGTACGCGCTTGGCGTATTAAGTTCTTATTCCCGTCCCCGGGTCAGCAATGATAACCCTTATTCCGAATCGCTCTTCCGGACGATTAAGTATTGTCCATGGTGGCCAGAGAATGGTTTTCGAACCATAGATGAAGCCAGAAGTTGGTTAAGCAAGTTCACGC
>OERV01000206.1_pt1 | contig 21451 bp, 18 predicted proteins | sample 1540121 | NCBI WGS metagenome assembly OERV01 (sample SAMEA3891239, study PRJEB23780) | metagenome | biome: terrestrial biome; feature: animal house; material: water of meat washing | place: Italy | collected 2015-05-12 | reverse complement strand
GTCACCTCAAGCTTGCCATCAAAGTAATCGGAGATGGCGGTGAAGGCGCGGCGAATGGCGGGGATGCCGCGCGCCACCATGCCGGGTTTGACCACCAGGGCGGCGTCCTCGGCATAGAAAGCCATCAGGGCATCGAAGTCGCGCCGGGAGATGGCGGCGTCACAGGTCTCGATCAATGTGCGAAGGGGATGCTGACTCATACCGTGCTCCTTGTTTCAGGGTGATCATCCAGGGCTGGATTCCCCGCCCTATGCCGGAAATAAAAAATCCCCCGCTCTTTGCAAAAAGGCGGGGGATTTTCATTTTTCATGGGTGCTTAACCGAGCAGGAAGGCCTTTAGGTGGCCAAAGTCGGCGGGCAGGTTGTGGGAGAGCAGCGGCAGGGCGGCGTGCTTGGCCAGCGGGCCGGGCAGCGGCACGTCCAGCCCCAGGATCTCGTCCACCGACTCCTTGAACTTGGCGGGATGGGCGGTGCAGAGGAACACCCCCACTTCATCCTCGGCCAGCTGTTCCCCCAGCAGATCCCAGGCAATGGCGCCGTGGGGTTCGCAGAGGTAATCCAGCTGGTACAGCCGTTTAAGGGCATCGCGAGTCTGGGCGTCGTCACGCATGCCTGACCCCAGGGTCTCCAGCGCCCAGCCTTTGCGACGGCACAGCTCTTCCACCCGCGGCCAGTTGTTGGGGCGGCTCACATCCATGGCGTTCGACAGGGTTGCCACTGTCTGGTGCGGCTCCCACTGACCGGTTTTCAGGTAGCGCGGCACGGTATCGTTGGCGTTGGTGGCGGCGATAAAGCGCTTCACCGGCAGCCCCAGCGCCTTGGCGATAAGACCTGCGGTGAGGTTGCCAAAGTTGCCGGACGGCACGCTGATCACCGCCTTGGCGCGATCGGCTTTGGGCAGCTGGGCCACCGCTTCGAAGTAGTAGCAAACCTGCGCCAGCAGACGGCTGATATTGATGGAGTTGGCGGAGTTGAGGCCAATGGCCTTTTTCAGCGCCTCGTCGTCAAAGGCCTGTTTTACCAGCGCCTGACAGGCATCGAAGTCGCCGTCGATGGCGATGGTGCGGATATTGCCGCCGAGGGTGCAGAAGAGCTTCTCCTGCAAGGGGCTGATCTTGCCCTTGGGATAGAGGATCACCACCTCGATCCCCTCCAGCCCGTAGAAGGCGTGGGCCACGGCGGCGCCGGTGTCGCCGGAGGTGGCGGTGAGGATAGTGATCTTGTCGTTGGTGCGAAACGCCGCGAGGCACTGGGCCATAAAGCGGCCGCCGAAATCCTTGAACGCCAGGGTCGGGCCGTGGAACAGCTCAAGGGCATAAGTGCCATCTTTCAATTTGACCAGCGGCGCCGGGAAGGTGAAGGCGGCATTGATTAGCTCGCTCACTTTCGCTGCGGGCACTTCGTCCCCCAGCAGGTGGCTCAGGATGCGGGCAGAGCGTTCGGCCAGCGGCAGATCCAGCAGGGCATCCACATCGGCGAGCGGTTCGAGTTGTTCGGGGAAGAAGAGCCCCTGTTCGCGACCCAAGCCCTGACGCACCGCCTGCGCGAAGCTCACCTGTTCGCTGTTGTCCTTGATGTTGTAGAGATTCATAGCTCGCTTCCTGTTACCCGTGCCCCGGCCATGTCCAGTTTGCAGACCCGGGCAAATCCATCTTCGTTCTGCACGAAATGTGCTTCCATCCAATCCTTCATCCGCTCGGCCTGCGCCAGATCCTTCATCACCACAAACACGGTGGGGCCGGAGCCGGAGATGCCGGTGGCCAGCGCCCCGTTCTGGGCCGCCTGCGCCCGCACCTCGGCAAAGCCTTCGATCAGCGCCGCGCGGTAGGGCTCGGCAATCACGTCTTTCAATACGCTGGCGGCCAGCCCCTCCTGCCCGGTGTAGCTGGCGTGGACAAAGGCAGCCAGGCGGCGGCCATAGGTGAGGCAATCCTGACGGCGATATTGGGCCGGCAGAATGGCGCGGGCCGCGGCGGTAGAGACCACAGTGCCCGGGTAGCAGACCACCCAGTACCACTGATCGAACACCGGAATGCCCTGACTGATAACGCCGTGCTCTTCCAGCACCAGCTGCATGCCGCCCAGATAACAGGGGGCCACGTTGTCGTAGTGAACGGAGCCGGAGATCTTGCCTTCCATCTCCCCCATCAGCAGCAGCATGTCGTGTTCATTGAGGGGCGCGCCGTGGAAGGCGTTGAGCCCTTCCAGCGCCGCCACCACGCTGCAGGCGCTGGAACCCAGACCCGAGCCCACCGGCAGGTTCTTCTCCAGCACCATTTCGAGCGGCTTGAGTTTAAGGCCCCGCTTCTCCAGCGCCTCGCCATAGGCGACCCAGCAGTCATGGAGGATATTCTTTTTCGGATCGTCCGGCAGCTTGTGGGCGTAGCGGCCCACGGATGAGAGGGCAAACGGCACGTCAGCCGCTTTTACCTGCACCCGATCGCCCAAGAGGGAGCCATCCACGGGGGCGAGCGCCGCCCCCAGTACATCGAATCCCACGCTCAGGTTGGCGCTGGAGGCGGGCGCGTAGGCGACCACGCTACTGCTCTGGTACATGTCTGAACTCATGCTTATAGCTCCTGCTTCCAGTTCTGGGTGCGCAGCACGTCGGCAAAGACGCCCGCCGCAGTCACTTCGGTACCGGCGCCATAGCCGCGCAGCACCAGCGGGATCGGCTGGTAGTAGGTGGAGAAGAAGGCGAGCGCGTTCTCCCCGTCTTTGACCTTGAACAGCGGCTCGTCGCCACCGACCGCCTTGATGGCGACCTTGCACTTGCCACCCTCGATGGAGCCCACATAGCGCAGCACCTTGCCTTCACGCTGGGCCGCGGCGAACTGGTCGCGGAACCAGCCATCGGCCTCCGGCAGGCGGGCCATAAAGGCTTCCACGTCGCCGCTCACATCAAAGCCGGGTGGCAGCGCCTGCTCGACTTCGACATCGGAGAGCTCCAGCGCCATGCCGGCTTCGCGAGCCAGAATGAGCAGCTTGCGCGCCACATCCATGCCGTTGAGATCGTCGCGGGGATCCGGCTCGGTAAAGCCGTTGCTGCGAGCGATTTGGGTCGCCTCGGAGAAGGCCATCCCCTCGTCCAGCTTGCCGAAGATAAAGGAGAGGGAACCGGAGAGAATGCCGTCGAAGGCACGCAGCTTGTCACCGGCCTTGATGAGGTTCTGCAGGTTCTCGATAACCGGCAGACCGGCGCCGACGTTGGTCTCGTACAGGAACTTGCGGCGAGTCTGGCGGGCGGTGCGGCGCAGCGCCTTGTAGTAATCGAGCGAGCCGGTGTTGGCCTTCTTGTTCGGGGTGACCACATGGAAACCGGCGGCGAGGAAGTCGGCATACTGGACGGCCACCGCCTCGGAGGAGGTGCAGTCGACGATCACCGGGTTGATGATGTGGCTATCTTCCACCAGCTTTTTCACCCCTTCCAGCGAGAAGCTGTCGCGGGCTTCCACCAGCTGTTCACGCCAGTTGGCGAGGTTCAGGCCATCCTTGTTGACCGCCATCTGGCGGCTGTTGGCGATGCCGACCACGCGAAGGCCAGTGCCCTGCTCGGCCAGTACCGGTTGCTGGCGGGCAATCTGATCCACCAGCGCGGCACCGACGCCGCCGACCCCGACCACAAAGAGATCGATAAACTGCTGGCTGCCAAAGAAGTTCTGGTGGCACGCCTTGATGGCTTCCGCCACCTTGCGATCCCGCACCACCGCCGAGATGGAGCGCTCGCTGGAGCCCTGCGCGATGGCGACGATATTGATGGAGGCTTGCGCCAGCGAGGTGAAGAAGCGGGCCGCCATCCCCTTGCTGGTGCGCATGCCGTCACCGATCAGGGAGATGATCGCCAGATCGCTGATGATATCCAGCGGCTCCAGCAGCTGGTTTTTGAACTCCAGCTCGAACTCGCGCTCCAGCACCTTGCGGGTCTTCTCACTGTCGTAGCTGTGGATACAGAAGCTGACGCTGTACTCGGAAGATGACTGGGTGATCAGCACGATACTGACCCCGGCGCGGGAGACGGCGGAGAAGATGCGACCGGCCATGCCGACCATCCCCTTCATGCCGGGGCCGGAGACGTTGAACATGCACATGCCGGAGAGATCCGAGATGGCCTTCACTTTCAGGTCATCGTCGCCGCTCTCGGGGCCGATCAGGGTGCCCGGCCCTTGCGGGTTGAAGCTGTTCTTGATGAGGCAGGGAATATGGAACTGGGCCACCGGCGCGATGGTTTTCGGGTGCAGCACCTTGGCGCCGAAGTAGGAGAGCTCCATCGCCTCCTTGTAGGAGAGGGTTTTCAGCAGGTAGGCATCCGGCACCAGACGGGGGTCGCAGCTGTAGCAGCCCTCGACATCAGTCCAGATCTCGCAGCACTCGGCATCGACACAGGCGGCCAGCACGGCGGCGGAGTAGTCGGAGCCGTTGCGACCCAGCAGCACGGTCTCGCCCTTGTCGCTGCCACCGGTAAAGCCCGGCATCAGGTAAAGACAGTCGCTACGCAGCCCCTTGGCGGCAAAGCGCAGGCGGGAGGCTTCGATGTCGACATGGGCTTCCAGATAGCCGCCGTCGGTGACCAGCAGCTCTTCCGGTACGATCAGCTCCAGATCCAGACCGCGCACCCGCAGCAGCTCGTGCATAAAGGCGATGGAGAGGTTCTCGCCACGGCTCAGAATGCGCGCCTGCACGTTGTCCGGGCAGAGGCCCAGCAGACGGATGCCCTGCATCAGCCGCTCCACCTGATCCAGCTCGGCGGTGAGACGGGCCAGCAGCGCCTTGTCATCGAGCGCCGGATAGGCCGCCTTCAACCCGGCCAGCAGGCGGGAGAAGATGCCGTTGACTTCAAACAGGGTGGAACTGGCATCCATGCCGCGACTGGTCTGCTCCACCAGCGCCACCAGATGATTGGTCACCTTGGCAGGTGCAGAGAGCACCAGGGCTACCTGAGATTGGCCGTGGGTGTTGACCGCGATATCGGCCACCCGTAAAAAACGTTCTGCATCGGCCAGTGAAGACCCGCCAAATTTCAACACTCTCATCGCTTTCTCTCCCTGTAAATCTATGAAATTCAATCTAAAAACCAATCCAACAAAAAGGCCCGTACTGGGTGGGTACGGGCCTTTTTTGATTTCTGTGCTTGTTCGTCAGCGCATCAACCGGCCCCAGTGCCACCTGTGGTGGTACCGGTAATAATGGTGGTGGTGATGACGTTGGTGAATAACTGCATGACGAACACTCGTTGACGAAGCTGGCTTTTAGCAATACCGCGGCGGGCGATGGGCTGTCAACTTAAACCTCTTCGCTACTCACGCCCAAAGCGGCGCGCAAGGTCTTTGCAGAGCAGGTGGAGCATGTTCAAATCCCGCTGCGGCAGCATGGGCACCCGGTCCATCACCCATTGATGCAGTTTTTCATCCTGCGAAACTCCGAGTTCACCCAGCAATTCTGCTGTTTTGCTTTTCAGCACCCGAACCTGCCCGGCGTTATCAAAATTTTCTGCTACCGCAGCGGCGCCGTCGGCGTTCAGCTCATCCATCAGCTGACTCATCTCGTAGGCGTAGAGCATGATCGCCTGCCCCAGATTGAGGGACGGGTAGCTCACCTTGAGGGGCAGATAGCTGATGAGATCGACCTCGGCCAGCTGCTCGTTGGAGAGTCCCGACTCCTCGCAGCCAAAGACGATGGCCACCTTGTTGAGTGAAGGCTTGCTGCGGATCTGCTCGCGGATCTCCCCCGGCGTGAGGTAGTGCTGGTAGCGACCGCGCTCACGGGCGGTGGTGGCGATCACCAGATCCATGTCCGCCAGCGCCTCGGGCAGGGTATCGAACGCTTCGGCCTGAGTCAGGATCTCCTGGGCGCCGTGGGCCACCCAGCTCGCCTCCTCCTCTTCGTGTACCCGGCTCGCCACCAGTCGCATGGCATCGAATCCCATGGTTTTCATGGCGCGGGCAGCCGCCCCCACATTCGCAGGTCGGGCAGGTGCCACCAGGACAAAATAGAGCTTCATCGGGTTTCCTCACAGGCCGGACGGCCTCTCAAACAGACAGCAAACAGTCGCTAAACCATCACCAAAACAGGGGCGCAATCTACCGTTTATCCCCGAAAATTGCCACTTGAACAGACGTTTGAATGTTGCGATAGTGGCCTGACGTGTGAACAAATTACACCCAATCCTTCGCGCTATCGGCCCGACAGATCACAAGGAAGAGAGAGATGCAGCAGCCATTGGAACAGGCCGTCGCCGAGACTATCTTGCAACGCTTCGAGTCGTTTTACAGCCGGTTTCTCGAGATAACCCAGGGCAGCAAGAGCCGCTTCGAGAACAGTGACTGGCTGGGGGTGCAGCTCGCCGGGCGCGAGCGTATTCGCCTCTATGACCACCATGTGGGGGCCACCGCCAGCTCCATCCGCCAGATGATGGGGGAGCACCACGCCACTCAGGAGCTGCTCAAGCGGGTCAAAAGCGCCTTCAGCGATCTGCTGCCCCGTTGTGACAACTTCGAGGTGGCGGAGTCCTTCTTCAACTCCGTCTATCGCCGGATCTTTCGCCATCGCAATATCCGCGACGAGAACCTCTATATCCACCCCTTTGTCAGCCGTGGCGAAAAACCGGACCTGAGCGCCCTGCTGCGGATCTATCGCACCGATCTGGCCCACCTGCCGCAGACCTTGAGCCAGCTTTTGGGGGATTACAGCTTCACCCTCCCCTACGAGGACAAGCAGCGGGATATTGTCGACATCCACCGCCATCTTGCGGAGAACGGCCCGCAAATCCTCCATGACGAGCCGTTTGCCATCGAGCTGCTCAAAGAGGTGTTCTACCGCAACAAGGGGGCCTATCTGGTGGGGCTGATCCGGGCCCGGGATCAGGTCTTCCCCTTTATCCTGCCCCTGCTCAGCACCGGCCACAGCATCTATGTGGATACCGTCATCTTCGAGCCGGATCTCGCCTCCATCGTGTTTGGCTTCGCCCGCGCCTACTTTATGGTCTATGCCCGCGAACCGGCGCTGTTTGTCGCCTTCCTGCGCCAGATCATGCCCCACAAGCCCGATTACGAGATCTACAACGCCATCGGCTGCCAGAAGCACGGCAAGACCGAGCTCTATCGCCACTACCGCCACCATCTGGCCCAGAGTCGGGATCAGTTCATCATCGCGCCGGGCATCAAGGGGATGGTGATGAGCGTGTTCACCCTCCCCTCCTACGATGTGGTGTTCAAGGTGATAAAAGACGAGTTCACTCCCCCGAAGGATGTGAGCCACGAGCAGGTGAAGGCAAAATACCGGCTGGTTAAACAGCACGATCGGGTTGGCCGGATGGCCGATACCCAGGAGTTCACCAACTTCGAGTTTCCGCTGGATCGCATCTCGCCAGAGCTGTTGGCCGAACTCAAGACGGTGGCACCCTCGGCCCTCACCATCAGCGACGACAAGCTGGTGATCAAGCACCTCTACACCGAGCGCAAGATGATCCCCCTCAACCTCTATCTGGACAAGGCGGACGAGCAGCAGACCCGCCTCGCGCTGGAGGAGTACGGCAACGCCATCAAGCAGCTGGCGGCGGCCAACATCTTCCCGGGGGACATGCTGTTCAAGAACTTTGGCGTCACCCGCCACGGCCGGGTGGTCTTCTACGACTACGACGAGATCTGCTACATGACGGAGTGCAACTTCCGCCAGATCCCGCCGCCGCGCTACCCCGAGGATGAGTGGAGCGCCGAGCCCTGGTACTCGGTGGCCCCCAACGACATCTTCCCCGAGGAGTTCGCCACCTTCCTGCTGCAAAAGCCGCAGGTGCGGGAGATCATGTTGCAGCTGCACAAGGAGATGTTCGACGCCAACTACTGGAAGATGCTGCAGAGCAACATCAAGGTGGGGGTGTTCGAGGATGTCTATCCCTACCGGCGCAAGAAGCGCTTCAAGTACCAGCGCGGCGGCTGATCCCGCAGCGCCCGCGCACATCGCAGCAACGAAAACGGGGTGGCCCAAGCCACCCCGTTTTGCTATCCGCTTTGCGCCTTAACTGCCGCGACGGCGGATCACCCCCTCCTGCATGGTGCTCGCCACCAGCATGCCATCACGGGTAAAGAACTGGCCGCGCACCAGACCGCGACCGCTGCTGGCGCTCGGGCTGTCTACCACGTAGAGCAGCCAGTCGTCGAAGCGGAAATCCCGGTGGAACCACATGGAGTGGTCGATGGTGGCCACCTGCATATCCGGCTCCCAGTAGGACACCCCGTGGGGCTGCAGCGAGGTGAGCAGGAAGTTGAAGTCGGAGGCGTAGGCCAGCAGGTATTTGTGCACCCGCAGATCGTCCGGCATCTGGCCGTTGGCCTTGAACCAGACGTGACGCACCGGATCCTGCACCGTCGGCCGAATAGGGTCGACCAGGGTCACCGGGCGCATCTCGATGGGCTGCTCGCAGAGGATCTTGTCCCGCAGGGAGGCCGGGATCAGGTTCTCGTAGGGGCGCACCAGCTCCAGCTCGCTCTTGAGCTCCTCCGGCGGGGTGATGCCGGTGGGCATCTGCGCCTGATGCTCGAAGCCATCGGCCGGCACCTGAAACGAGGCGTTGAGATAGAAGATGGGCTTGCCGCCCTGAATCGCCTTGACCCGGCGGGTGGAGACGGTCTGGCCGTCACGGATATTCTCCACGTCATAGACGATGGGACGGGTCACATCCCCCGGACGCAGGAAGTAGGAGTGAAAACTGTGAACCTGACGGCCGGTCTCGACCGTCTGCTTGGCAGCTGACAAGGCCTGCCCCATTACCTGTCCGCCAAACACGGCCCGCAGACCGAGATCCTGGCTCTGGCCCCGAAACAGGCCCTCCTCGATTTTTTCCAGCGCCAGCAACGCCAGCAGCTCATCAAGTACCTTGCTCATCGTTCACTCCTCTATCAGAGCCGCACAGGCTAACAAGCTCACCGGAGCAGAGCAACCGCCACAACCCCTTCCGCCCGCCAAAGGGAACTTCAAGGGCCATACACCGCGACCAGCAGCATTTATCGAGTCTGTTTTTTCCCTGCCGAAACCGCTACGCTGTCAGCAATCGATAGAGGTGAGGTCACCCGCCATGCACATCCGTTATCCGGTCACGCCCTCTGCCACTTATCGCCCCCGCTCGTCCCTTCGCCTTCTTGCCACCCTGTTTGCTCTTTCGCTGCTCCCGGCCGCCACGGTGCAGAGTGCGATAATTATCACCGGCGAATTGCCCCCCTACTCTTCAGCGACGCTGGCCAATGGCGGCGAGCTGGCAAGCAAGGTGCTCACCACTCTCAAAGCGGCAGGCCACCCGGATCTGAGGGTCTCCTACCAGCCCTGGCCGAGAGGACTTAAAAACATCGAGCTGGGCAACGCCATCGCCGCCTTCCCCTTTACCTGGACCAACGAGCGCAGCAACACCCTGTTGTTCAGTACCCCCATCGCCTTCGATATCCAGTCCTGGTACACCACGCCCGACAAGAAGGGACTGGAATCCCCGCCCTGGCAGCAGAAAACCGCCTGCGTGCCCAAGGGGTGGTTCTCCGATGCTATCGAGCGGGTGACCATCGAGCAGAAGCTGGTCGTCAGAACCACCAACCGCCTCAACCAGTGTGTCGAACTGCTGAAAAAGGGCAAAGTCGATCTGGTGCCCATCAACGACACCTCGAAAAAGAACCTCTCGGAGGAGGACAACGCCGCCCTCTACCGCCTCTCGTTGTTTCGCCAGAACGTCACCTTCTATCTGGTCACCGCCCGCAATGAAGAGGGAGAGATGTTTATCCGCGACTTCAACAAAGAGTGGATGACACCGGCCAACTGAGGAGTGTGAGAGCAATCATTGCCATATGACCGGAGCCAGCCGGCAGCTGGAGGTCACCCGCTAGAGATGAAAAAGGCCCGCACCAGTTGGTGCGGGCCTTTGCTTGGCCGACTGCGCGCTCTTTGACGGCACACAGTTCGCAACGGGTTGTCGGCTTACTTGCTGCCGGTACCGGAGTTGCGGGTAGAGGCTTGCGGCTTGCGACGGGCGGTGGTGGCGCGAGCGCGGGGCTCTTTGCCCTGCATCTCTTTGTGACGCTGCACGGCGCGACGGATCTGGGCGGCCTGCTTGTGACGGCTGGTTTTGCCATCCTGCTGCAGATCGACCTTGGATTCGGTCTCCGGCGGCAGGTTGACCAGACCGCGCAGGTAGTTCACTTCCGGCAGTTTCAGCTCTTGCCAGCCGCCGCGCGGGATGCCGCGGTCCAGCTTGACGTCGCCGTAGCGGATCCGCATCAGGCGGCTCACCTGCACTTCCTGGGATTCCCACAGGCGGCGCACTTCACGGTTGCGACCTTCGGTCAGGGTGACGTTGAACCACTGGTTCAGACCCTCACCGCCAGCCGGTTTGATCTTGTTGAACTTGGCGGTGCCATCTTCCAGCTGCACGCCCTTGCGCAGACGCTGCAGCATGGCTTCGGTGATTTCGCCAAAGACACGTACCGCGTATTCCCGCTCCACTTCGTGGCTCGGGTGCATCAGACGGTTGGCCAGCTCACCATCGGTGGTGAACAGCAGCAGACCGGAGGTGTTGACGTCGAGGCGGCCGACCGCGATCCAGCGGGCACCTTCCATCTTGGGCAGACGATCAAACACGGTGGGACGACCTTCCGGATCGTGACGGGTACACATCTCCCCTTCCGGCTTGTGGTAAGCCAGTACGCGGCAGATCACTTCCTCTGCGGCACGGGTCTTGACCTGGTGACCATCCACCCGGATCACGGCGTTCACTTCGACGCGATCCCCCAGTGTGGCGACCTTGCCATCCACACTGACCCGACCTGCGGTGATCAGGGCCTCCATCTCACGACGGGAGCCGTGACCCGCGCGGGCCAACACTTTTTGCAGTTTTTCACTCATCGGGGTTACCTGATTGTTGATCGCTGCCCACTGGTAAAAGGGGCAACGGGGTTAACTGTAACAAACGCCGGTTGGAGCACTCGCCACAGTTGAAAAATGTATATCTCGGTGACATCGGCACGCTTGGGCGCCATTCACCGGGCATCGCTCTCCCCGTCCACCGCAGAGGGCAACAGGGGTTGCAGCTCCGGATCCAGCTCGGGGAGCTGCTCCAGACTCTGCAGATTAAAGTAATCCAGAAACTCTCTGGTGGTGGCGAGCAGTTCGGGGCGACCGGCCACCTCTTTGTGGCCAATGCTGCGCACCCAGCCACGCTCTTTCAGGGTATTCACTATCTGGCTCGACACCGCCACCCCGCGGATCGCTTCGATCTCGGCCCGGGTGATGGGTTGGCGATAGGCGATCAGGGTCAGCGTCTCCATCACGGCGCGCGAATAACGCGGCGCCCGCTCGCTCCAGAGCCGCGAGAGCTCTTCGGCATACTCCTGACGCGCCTGAAAGCGCCAGCCGGAGGCGACCTCTTTGAGCTCGACGCCCCGCGAGCTGTAATCTTGCCTGATCTCGGCCAACAGCAGCTGAACATAGCGACTGGTCACCGGATAATCGGCCAGCACGCTGCTTTTCAGCTCGCTGACATTGAGCGGACGACCGGCCACAAACAGCGCAGCTTCGATCAAGGTCTTGAGTCGTTCAGTGGGCAGCGCCACGGTTGCCCTCCTCGCTCTGCTCGGCCAATGCGAAATGAATTGGTCCCAGCGGTTCTGCCTGCAGGATCCAGATCAGTTGCTCCTTGCACAGCTCCAGCAGGGCCAGAAACGTCACCAGTACCCCCATGCGCCCCTCTTCGGCGCGCAGCACCTGCTCAAGGCGCAGGGTCTGCCCCAGCGTGAGCATGGCGAGGATCTCCGCCATGCGCACCCGGGTCGGGATCTGTTCGCGGCGGATCTGGTGATGTTCGAAATGAGTCGCGCGTTTTACCACACTTTGCATGTAAAGGGCGAGCTCAACCAGCGAAACATCGGGCGCCAGTGGCTTGAGGGCGCCAAAATCGGGGGGCAAGGCAGCGGCGATATAAATCTCCCGCTCCACCCGTGGCAGCTCATTGACCCTCTCTGCACCTACCTTGTAGCGCTCGTACTCCTGCAGGCGGCGGATCAGGGTCACCCGCGGGTCTTCCCCCTCCTCTTCATCCTCCAGCTCCGGCGCCTTGGGCAGCAGCAGGCGGGATTTGATCTCCGCCAGCCAGGCCGCCATCAGCAGATATTCGGCCGCCAGCTCAAGGTTGAGCCCCTGCATCAGCTCCACGTACTCCATGTACTGGGCGGTGATCTGCAGGATCGGCAGGTTGAGGATATCGAGCTGCTGGCGCCGGATCAGATAGAGCAGCAGATCGAGCGGCCCCTCGAAGGTATCGAGGAACACCTCCAGCGCATCGGGCGGGATGAACAGGTCCTGGGGCAGCTCGTGATAGGGCTGCCCCAGGACTTTCGCGATGGGTAGCGCGGAGCCAGCCCCCGTCTCGGCGGAAGGGACTGTCACCGGTTCAGCGACATCACTCAAACGGGGTCGGGTCTCCGGCGCCGCGACGACGCAATACCGGCTCGTCGTCAGAGAAATCGACCACAGTGGTGGGCTGCTCGCCCAGATAGCCGCCGTTGACCACCAGATCGATCTGCTTGCCCAGCTTGTCGAAGATCTCTTCCGGGTCGAACTCGGCCATCTCGGAGTCCGGCAGGATCAATGTGGTGGAGAGCAGCGGCTCGCCGAGGGCTTCCAAGAGCGCCTGGGCAATCTTGTTGTCCGGCACCCGGATGCCGATGCTCTTCTTCTTCTCGTTCATCAGGCGGCGCGGCACCTCTTTGGTCGCCTTGAAGATGAAGGTGTAGGCGCCCGGGGTGTTGTTCTTGATCAGGCGAAACGCGCTGTTGTCGACCTTGGCGTAGGTGGAGATCTCGGAGAGATCGCGGCACACCAGGGTGAAGTCGTGGTTGGCGTCGAGGCGACGGATGCGGCAGATGCGCTCCAGCGCGCCCTTGTCACCCATCTGGCAACCCAGCGCATAACCGGAGTCGGTCGGATAGACGATGACGCCGCCGTTCTGGATGATCTGTACCGCCTGACCGATCAGACGGGCCTGGGGGTTTTCCGGATGTACGTAAAAATGCTGACTCATAGCTTGTTCTCGCAATGGGGGCAGCAATACCTGCCCGCTCGTATGGTCACGGGTCAAAGACCCATGACACTACCTTAACCTGTTTGTGGCTGCTTCGCTGGCGCCGTTACCGACTCGCCAGCAGCTCGGCATGTTGCTCGGTGGTGAGCCCAAAGTGACCGGGATAGGCCAGCCAGACGGGCATTCCCTCTTTGGGCAGCCAGAGGTGGCGGCCCAGCTCGGTCCAGTTGGAGGGGAAGTGAAAATCCGATCCCACCGAGATATAGAGGTCGTGATCCTTGGCCCACTGGCCCAGATTGGCCCGCTCCTGCGGGCTCTGCTGGGGCAATGACACCTCCATGGCATCGCCACCGGCCGCCTTGAAGGCCACCAGCAGCCGCTTGATCCACTTGGCGGTGAGATCGTAACGGCTGGGGTGGGCCAGCACCGCCAGCCCACCGGCGGCGTGAATGGCAGCGATGGCTTCGCTCATCTCGGGCCACTCGGCCGGGGCATACCCTTTATTGCCACGGCTCAGGTACTTTTTGAATACCTTCTGCATGTTGTCGGCCACCCCGCGTGCCACCAGCACCCGGGCAAAGTGGGCGCGGGTCACGGCGGCGTCACCGGCGAGCGCCTTGGCCTCTTCATAGGTGCCGGGGATGAGGCACTTCTCCAGACGACGCCCGATTTCCAGCGCGCGCGCCTCGCGACGGGCCAGCTGACCGGCCAGAAAGTCGGTCAGCTGCGGATTTTTTTCATCCACCCCCAGCGCCACGATATGAATTTCGTGATGCTCCCAGCCGGTGGAGATCTCGACCCCGCTCACCAGTCGCAGCGGCAACTGCTCGGTCTCGATGGTGCGGCGCACCTCATCAAGCCCGGCAAGGGTGTCGTGGTCAGTAACTGCTAACACCTCGACCTGTTTTTCGGCGGCGCGGCGCACCAGTTCGGCTGGGCTCAGCACCCCGTCGGAGGCAGTGGTATGGCAGTGAAGATCGAATCTCATCAGGTTATTCCGCTCTCGTGGTCAGGTCACCATTCATGGCAAATCGGTGAAAGAAGGCTAAAAAGCGACTTGACTTGGCCGCGGCTTTATCGTTTTCTGTAGGCACTTCATTGCAAACATCTTTTTACAGGACTTTATCATGCAAACGACTTCCATCCTGACCATCTGGTGGTGGCACACTCCCTGACATGCGGGCGTGTGGTCGTTGCTGTACCTGTAATCTGACAGCAAATTAAGAACCCAAAGAAAAAGCCCGCTGACCCCAGCGGGCTTTTTTATTATCCGGCAAATGGACCTGTGATGAAACCGAGAATTCAGACAAGCAAGCTGACCTGGCGATGGCGCCCCTGAACCAGCCACCCCGGACCAATTAAATTTTCAAGGAATTCAACGTCATGAACATCGGTAACACGCATCACACGCAAGGGAACGCACTATGACAGCCACACATCGCCTTCCTCTGGGTGAATTCGATACCCTCAAACTCAACGCCCCCTATGTGGCCGATCCGCTGGCGCTCTATACCCGCCTCTGTCAGGGCCGCCCCAACAACCTGCTGCTGGAATCGGTGGAGATCGACTCCAAGGCGGGCAAACAGAGCCTGCTGCTGGTCGATGCCTGCCTGCGCATCGAGTGCCGTGGTCGCACCGTGCGGGTTCGCAGCCTGAACGACAACGGCGCCCAGTTGCAGAGCCTGCTGGCCGAGCGGCTGCCTGCGGTGGTGGCTCGTTCGCTGGTAGATGGCGAGCTGCAGCTCGACTTCCCGGCCTCCGATCGGGAGCTGGACGAAGATTCCCGCCTCAAGGGGAGCAGCGTGCTGGACGTGCTGCGCACCCTGCAGCGGGAGCTCGATTGCCAGTTGGGTAAAGAAGCCCTCTTTATGGCGGGCAGCTTCGCCTATGACCTGATCGCCTCTTTTGAAGATCTGCCTGAAGTGCCGGAGGGGAGCAACAGCTGCCCCGACTACTGCTTCTACGTGGCCGAGACCCTGATCACCATCGACCATATCGAACGCACCACTCAACTGCTGGCCTGCATCTTTGGCGGCGACAGCGACGAGAGCCAGGTGGAAGACAGATACACCCGCCTGACCGAACGGCTCACCGACTTCAAACAGATTTGCCAGCAACCCCTCTGCGCCGAGCTGACCACCCAGCCCCTGACCGGTGGCATGAGCGTGGACAAGAGCGACAAACAGTTCTGCGCCGAGGTGGAGAAGCTCAAGGGCTTTATCCGCCGTGGCGACATCTTCCAGGTGGTGCCGTCCCGCTGCTTCTCCCTGCCCTGCCCAAGCCCCCTGGCCGCCTATCGCCGCCTCAAGCAGACCAACCCCAGCCCCTACATGTTCTACGTGCAGGATGAGGGCTTCACCCTGTTTGGCGCCTCGCCGGAGAGCGCGGTGAAATTCTGCGCCGCCAGCCGCGATGTGGAGATGTACCCCATCGCCGGTACCCGCCGCCGCGGCTTCAACCCCGATGGCAGCATCAACCGGGATCTCGATGGCCGCATCGAGCTGGAACTGCGTCAGGACGAGAAAGAGGTGGCCGAGCACCTGATGCTGGTGGATCTGGGCCGCAACGACATCGCCCGCATCTCGGAGCCCGGCACCCGCTACGTCAAGGAGCTGCTGAAAGTGGATCGCTACAGCCACGTGATGCATCTGGTCTCCAAGGTGGTCGGCACCTTGCGCTCCGACCTTGACGCCCTGCACGCCTATCAGGCCTGCATGAACATGGGCACCCTCACCGGCGCCCCCAAGATCCGCGCCAGCGAGCTTATTCGCATGGTGGAAGGCAAGCGCCGCGGCAGCTACGGCGGCGCGGTCGGCTACATCAACGGTGCCGGCGAGATGGATACCTGCATCGTCATCCGCTCCGCCTTTGTCAAAGATGGCGTGGCCCATGTGCAGGCCGGTGCCGGGGTGGTCTATGACTCCAAGCCGCAAGCCGAAGCGGACGAAACCCGCGCCAAGGCGGCCGCCGTGCTGGCCGCCATCGCAGCCAGCCATGGCACCTCCCTGCAAGCCCTGAGCGCCCAGCAGGAGCAACATAAGGACGTGAGCCATGACTAACATCTTCCTGCTCGATAACTTCGATTCATTTACCTACAACCTCGTCGACCAGTTCCGCTCCCTCGGCTATCCGGTGCGGATCTACCGCAACAGCCTGCCGGCCAGCCGCATCATGAGCGAGATCGCCGCCTGCGAAGGGGACGCCGTGCTGGTGCTCTCGCCGGGCCCGGGCGCCCCCCACGAGGCGGGCTGCCTGATTGATCTGATCAAGCTGGCCCGCGGTCAGGTGCCCATCCTCGGCATCTGCCTCGGCCATCAGGCCCTGTGCGAAGCCTACGGCGGCACCGTCGGCGCGGCAGGCGAGATTGTCCACGGCAAGCGTTCGCTGATTGAGCACAACGGCCACGGCGCCTTCGCCGGTCTGCCGAGCCCGCTGCCGGTGGCCCGCTACCACTCGCTGGTCGCCACCTATGTACCGGAAGAGCTGACGGTGATTGCCCACTATCAGGGCATGCCCATGGCCATCGAGCAGCAGGATGAGCGGGTGCTGGGCTTCCAGTTCCACCCGGAATCCATCATGACCTCGGAAGGGGCCCGTCTGCTGACTCAGGCGCTCGCCCATATCACCCGTCCAGAAAGCAGCGTGCGTTAAGGTAAGGAGACCAACATGCATCAACATCTCAACACCCTCTATCAGGGTCAGTCTCTGAGCCGTGAAAGTACCCGCGACGCCTTCGGCCAGGTGGTACGTGGCGAAGTGGACCCCATCGTGCTCGCAAGCCTGCTGACTGCCCTCAAGATCAAGGGGGAGACCCCGGAGGAGATCGCCGGCGCCGCCGAGGCCCTCTTGGCAGAAGCGCGCGACTTCCCGCGTCCGGATTATGAGTTTTGCGACATCGTCGGCACCGGTGGCGATGGCCTCAACACCATCAACGTCTCCACCACCTCGGCGCTGGTCGCCGCCGCCTGCGGCCTGAAAGTGGCCAAGCACGGCAACCGCTCGGTCTCGAGCAAGTCGGGTTCGAGCGATCTGCTCGACAAAATGGGCATCAAGCTCGACATGAGCCCGGCGCAGGCGCGCCGCTGCCTGGATGAGCTCGGCATCTGCTTCCTGTTCGCCCCCCAGTACCACGCCGGGGTGCGCCACGCCATGCCGGTGCGTCAGGCCCTCAAGACCCGCACCCTGTTCAACGTGCTGGGGCCGCTTATCAACCCCGCTCGCCCCACCTATCAGCTGATGGGGGTCTATGCCCCCGAGCTGGTGCGCCCCATCGCAGAAACCCTGCTGGCACTGGGGCTGAAAACCGGTATGGTGGTTCACGGCGCCGGGCTCGACGAGATTGCCATCCACGGCCCGACCCAGGTGGCCCAGATCCGTGACGGCGAGATCCGCGAGTTTCTGCTCACCCCGGCTGACTTTGGCCTTGAGACCTATCCGGTCAGCGCCATTCAGGGTGGGGAGCCTGAAGAGAACCGCGCCATCACCGCCGCCATTCTGGAAGGGCGTGGCACCCCGGCCCACAACGCCGCCATCGCCGCCAATGTGGCGCCGCTGCTGCTGATGGCGGGCAAGGCGAAAGATCTCAAGAGCGCGGCGGCCGAGGTGCTGGCGGTGCTGGCGAGCGGCAAGGCAGCGGATCTGGCTGCTCGGCTCGCCACTTTGAGCCATCAGGAAGCGGGCCATCAGGAGGCATGATGTCAGCCACCACGTTGCACAACAGTCATTCAGAACGCCCGCAGGGCAAGAGCCAGTTTCGCAAGGATAACGAGATGTCAGACCTTATTGCCCCCCATGCTTTTCTGAACATGGCCTCCATCAGCCAGACCATTCTCGGCAAAATCGTGGCGGCCAAGCAGGAGTGGGTTGCCGCCCGCAAGCTGGCCCAGCCGCTGGAGAGCTTCCAGAGCGCGCTGACCCCCAGCGATCGGGATTTCGTCGGGGCGCTCAAGGCGGGCTCCACCCGCTTTATTCTGGAGTGCAAGAAGGCCTCCCCCTCCAAGGGCTTGATCCGCGACGATTTCAGCCCGGAGGCCATCGCCGACATCTATGGCAAATACGCCACCGCCATCTCGGTGCTGACCGACGAGAAGTTCTTTCAGGGGGATTTCGCCTTTTTGCCGCGGGTGCGCAGCCGCGTATCGCAGCCGGTGCTCTGCAAGGATTTCATGATTGACCCCTATCAGGTCTATCTGGCCCGCCACTATCAGGCGGACGCCATCCTGCTGATGCTCTCGGTGCTCACCGACGAGGGCTATCGCGCCCTGTTCGCGGTGGCCAAGGAGCTGGGTCTGGGCGTGCTCACCGAGGTGAGCAACGAGGAGGAGCTGACCCGCGCCATCGCGCTGGGGGCGCCGGTGATTGGCATCAACAACCGGGATCTGCGCGACTTGAGCGTCGATCTCAACCGCACCAAACAGCTGGCTAAAGATATTCCGAGCGATCGGGTGGTGATCAGCGAGTCCGGCATCAACCACCGCGCTCAGGTGGCGGATCTGCGCCACCACGCCAAGGGCTTTCTGGTGGGCTCATCCCTGATGGCCGAGCCGGATCTGGAGGCTGCGGTGCGCAAGCTGGTACTGGGCCAGAACAAGGTGTGCGGCCTCACCCGCGCCGAGGATGCCGCCGCCGCCCATCAGGCGGGTGCGGTGTTCGGCGGTCTTATCTTTGTGGCCAAAAGCCCGCGCTATGTGGACATCCCCGCCGCCCGCGCCGTGATGGCGGGCGCACCGCTCTCCTACGTCGGGGTATTTCGCAACGCCCAGCCCGCCACCATCGCCAAGACGGTGGATGCGCTGGGGCTCGCCGCGGTGCAGCTGCACGGGGATGAGGATGCCGCCTATATCGAGGAACTGCGGCCGCTGCTGCCCGCTGGCTGCCAGATCTGGAAAGCAATCGGAGTCACAAGCGACGAGCCGCTGCCCGCCCTCGACTACCCGGCCGATCGCCTGCTGCTGGATACCAAAGTAGGCAGCCAGAGCGGCGGCACCGGTCAGGCGTTCGACTGGGCCATGCTGGCCACGCTCGACAAGAGCAAACTGATGCTGGCGGGCGGCCTTAATCCCGACAACGCCCTGCAGGCGGCGCAAGTGGGCTGCCTCGGCCTTGATTTCAACTCCGGGGTGGAGAGTGCCCCGGGCCAGAAGGATGCGCACAAGATTGCAGCCGCCTTCGGCGCACTGCGCAACCTGTAACGCAACCCTTTTTGATATTTCGATTTAGCTAATACAAGGAAGAAGCCATGACCCTGCTCAACCCGTTTTTCGGTGAATTTGGCGGTATGTACGTACCCCAAATCCTTATCCCGGCCCTGCTCCAGCTGGAGAAAGCCTTTGTCGATGCCAAGGATGATCCGGCCTTTATCGCCGAGTTTCAGTCCCTGCTGACCGAGTATGCCGGTCGCCCGACCCCGCTCACCCTGACCCGCAATCTGACCAAGGGCACCAAGACCCGCCTCTATCTGAAGCGTGAAGATCTGCTGCACGGCGGCGCCCACAAGACCAACCAGGTGCTGGGTCAGGCGCTGCTGGCCAAGCGGATGGGCAAGAGCGAGATCATCGCCGAGACCGGCGCCGGTCAGCATGGCGTCGCGACGGCACTGGCCTGCGCCCTGCTCGGCCTCAAGTGCCGGGTCTATATGGGTGCCAAGGATTGCGAGCGCCAGAAGCCCAACGTATTTCGCATGAAGCTGATGGGCGCCACCGTCATTCCGGTGCACTCCGGCTCCAGCACCCTGAAAGATGCCTGCAACGAGGCGCTGCGCGACTGGGCTGCCAACTACGAGTCGGCCCACTACCTGCTCGGCACCGCCGCCGGCCCGCACCCCTTCCCCACTATCGTGCGGGAGTTCCAGAAGATGATCGGCGAAGAGGCCAAGGCCCAGTGCTTCGAGAAGGAAGAGCGACTGCCCGATGCGGTGATCGCCTGCGTCGGCGGCGGGTCGAATGCCATCGGCATGTTTGCCGACTTTATCGACAACAAAGAGGTGCGCCTGATCGGGGTCGAGCCGGGTGGTCACGGCATCGAGAGCGGCGAGCACGGTGCGCCGCTCGGTCACGGCAGCAAGGGGGTCTTCTTTGGCATGCACTCCTACCTGATGCAGGACAATCAGGGCCAGATTCAGGAGTCCTACTCCGTCTCGGCGGGGCTGGACTTCCCCTCCGTCGGCCCGCAGCACGCCCACCTGGCCGCCATCGGCCGCGCCGAGTACCCCTCGGTGACCGACAAGGAGGCGCTGGACGCCTTCCAGGAGCTGGCCAAATCCGAAGGCATCATCCCGGCGCTGGAGTCCTCCCACGCGCTGGCCCACGCCCTCAAGATGGCCCGCAGTGAACCGGAAAAAGAGCAGGTGCTCATCGTCAACCTCTCCGGCCGTGGCGACAAAGATATCTTCACCGTTGCCGACATTTTCGAGAAAGAAGGAACCTTGTCATGAACCGTTACGCACAACTCTTCTCCCGTCTGGACGCGGCCAATCAGGGCGCCTTTGTGCCGTTCGTGATGCTGGGTGACCCCACCCCCGAATTGTCGCTGGCCATCGTCGATGCGCTGGTCGCAGGGGGCGCCGATGCCCTCGAGCTCGGCATTCCCTTCTCCGATCCGGTGGCGGACGGCCCCACCATTCAGGGCGCCGCCCTGCGCGCGTTTGCCAGCCACACCACCCCGGACGACTGCTTCGAGCTGCTTGGCCGCATCCGCGCCAAGTACCCGCAGCTGCCCATTGGCCTGCTGGTCTACGCCAACCTGGTCTATGTGCGCAAAATTGACGGCTTCTACGAGAAGTGCCAGCAGGCGGGCGTGGACTCGGTGCTGGTCGCCGACGTGCCGGTGCAGATGTGCGCCCCCTACAAGGCGGCCGCCGACAAGTTCGGCATCGACAGCATCTTTATCGCCCCGCCCAATGGCGACGCCGAGACCCTGAAACAGGTGGCGGAGCTCGGCAATGGTTACACCTATCTGGTGAGCCGCGCTGGCGTCACCGGTGCCGAGACCAAGGCCGGCATGCCGGTGGAAGGGCTGATCAATACCCTGCGCGAGTTCAACGCTCCCCCCGCCCTGCTCGGCTTTGGCATCAGCGAACCGGCTCAGGTGCGTGAAGCCATCGCCGCTGGCGCCGCCGGTGCCATCTCCGGCTCCGCCGTGGTGAAGATCATCGAGACCCACCACCAGAACCCGGAACATATGCTCACTCGTCTGAAAGAGTTTGTGGAAGGGATGAAGGCCGCGACCAATCGATAAGGGGCGGCATGGTTCACATGCCATTGGCCGTAGTGATCCGGCTGCGTATCTACATTACGCATAGCAGCCATCGTTGCATCACCGCATCAAAGGGAGCCTGACCGGCTCCCTTTCTTTTTATCTCGCTTGCACCCGTTTGCAGCTCGCGGCATTTGCTCCGTCTCCCTC